>MDTD01086987.1_pt1 | contig 11530 bp, 16 predicted proteins | sample 811221 | NCBI WGS metagenome assembly MDTD01 (sample SAMN05326646, study PRJNA326480) | marine metagenome | isolation source: seawater | place: Pacific Ocean: South West | collected 2011
CTACGAGCCTCAGCCAACCGATCTTAATTACATAATCAAGCAAAATGTGGTACTGATGCAAACCCAGGCATCAAAGAAAAATATAAGACTATCTCAAGAAAACACAATAGAATCCTACGTCAGTTGCGATATCAATATGGTCAACACCATTATGAGAAATCTAATAACCAACGCAATTAAATTCACCCAGGATGGAGGAAATATTAAAGTTTCTGTGGCAGAAAGCAATGATTTTGCCAGAATTTCAATAAAAGATGATGGCATAGGTATGGATGTGCCAACCAAGAATCGCCTTTTCAGAATTGATATTAACCATACCTCCGAAGGTACTTCCGGCGAAAAAGGTACTGGACTGGGATTGATTCTGTGCGGCGAATTCGTCTCTAAACACGGCGGCGAAATCTGGGTCAATTCTTCTCCGGGCGAGGGATCGGAATTTATATTTACTTTGCCACTTTTCAATACTAACTAAGATAAATGAAGAAAATTTTCATTACGGGTGCTTCTCGAGGAATAGGAAGAGCTATTGCTGTTGTTTATGCAGAACGCGGTTACGAGTTGTTCCTCTGTGCACGCAATATCAACCTTCTGGAACAACTAAAAAATGACTTCGCCGGGAAAAATGATAATATACACTTCTCGGAATGTGATGTTAGTGACCTGCAGCAGGCAAGCAAAACTCTTGATCTTGCTATAAAAACTATGGGCAGGATTGACACTGCCATACTCAATGCAGGCGTTGGAGGCAGTTCCAGCTTTCGCCGATTCGATCTCATTGAAACTCGTCAAATATTCGAGGTTAACCTATTCGGAGTACTCAATTTCTTCGAAGGTCTGATCGACCATATGCGAGAATACGGTGGCGGGACAATCGTAGGGGTCAGCTCTATGGCCGATGCAAGATCATTCCCCGAGGCAAGTGCATATTGCTCAAGTAAATCAGCACTTACTTACTTGCTGGATACAGCACGACTGGAACTTGCCCCTGAGAACATTAACGTGGTAACAATGAAACCGGGCTACGTGGAAACAGATATGACATCAAGAAATGACTATTTCATGCCATTTTTAATGGATCCATACGACTATGCATTGAAAGTTGTAGATAAAATTGAGAAAGGGCGTAAGCGAATTAAAGTTCCATGGCAGACAAGCGTGATGACTTATTTTCTTCGCACTATGCCGGATGCTATTTTCGAATTATTAATTAAGATTGCTGATATCAGCGCAAAAAAGAAAGATGAATAGTGGTAGCTACCAATTATTGATCCGTGTCCACAGAAACTGCGAAATAGAAATCGGAAAACTGGGCCAGGTTAGTTTCCGAAAAGGATTTTACGTCTATACCGGGTCGGCGATGAAAAACCTTAAACAACGAGTAGACCGACACCGCCGCCCAAAGAAAAAACTACACTGGCATATTGATTACTTCCTGGCGGACGAAAACGTAGAACTACTCGATATCAGGCTTTTTCCTTCAGCTGTTCGCGAGGAGTGTAAATATAATCAGGAGCTGATAGAGATGCCGGGGTCGTGGGTACCCAAAAAAGGCCTGGGATCGACCGATTGCAGCCAATGCCCAAGCCATTTAATTGGTATCAGATAATCATTTTGTACGTGTCCAGGTAGTAGTTTTTCCAAATAATGAAATGCCTATATATCCGCGAATCTCAAGTTCTTTCTTGCTTTCGAGCAATGTCATTTCGCAGCTATAAGTCTCACCGTCGCGAGGATCGTATATCGTTCCGTCCTCCCATTCGAAATCGCCATCATATTCGAAATCTTTAAGTATTTCCAATCCTAATAGTGGCTGGTTTCTTTTATCTTTATCTGGATTTTCGGAGTCTAATTTTGGCTTGCCGTTTTTCATGTTTGGTTCTTTCAACCAAACAATTTTCCCATAATACTTTTCACCTTTTTTAAAGATTTCTATTTTCGACTTTTTCTCGGCACTCAGCCAATTACCCAATATCGCATCTGCTTCTTTGCTATCGGCTTTCAGACCAATTGCAAGCACAAAGGAAAAAATAAAGACTAGTAGCGTTGTCAATTTCATGTTATGCCCTTAATTTATCTAACTTTAAATGTAGTCATTGCGATAATCGCCAGCATTACTGCGATTATATAAAAACGAGAAACGATTTTTGATTCGTGCCAGCCTGATTTTTCGAAATGGTGGTGAAGAGGTGCCATCTTGAATATACGTCGCGGCTCGCCAAACTTCTTTTTTGTATATCTGTAGTAAGTAACCTGAATCATTACCGACAAGGTTTCAGCAAGGAATACACCACCGATGACCGGTAATAAAAATTCTTTTTTTATCAGTATTGATAATGCTCCCAGAGCACCGCCCAAAGCCAAAGAACCTGTATCACCCATAAATACTTGTGCCGGATATGAATTAAACCATAGAAATCCCAGGGAAGCTCCAAGAAGAGCTGCACAGAATATTGTTAGTTCTCCTGACCCGCGGATGAACATGATATTTAAATAATCAGCATATACGGCATTACCGGTAACGTAAGTAATGATTAGCATTGCAAGTGTAGCAATTCCTACGGTTCCGATGGCCAATCCGTCCAGTCCGTCTGTCAGATTGACTGCATTCGAAGTAGCGGTAATAATAAAAACTACCATTGGAATATATAATATGCTAAAGTCAAAATTGAAATTCTTCGAGAATGGAATTGTTGTCAGCGATTTAATTTCTTCAAATCCTTCTGCAAAGAGATCCGGGAAGAAATAGATTGTACTGCCTACTATCAAACCTATGCTCACCTGTCCCACGATCTTATATCTTCCGATCAATCCTTTTGGCAGCTTTTTTACTACTTTCAGGTAGTCATCCAGAAAGCCGACTGCACCCAGCCAGGCGGTAGTCAGGAAGATCAAAATAATAAACATATTAGTAACATTTGCCCAAAGTAGTGTAGGGAGCAATAATGAAAGCAATACGATTAGTCCGCCCATAGTCGGTGTACCTGCCTTCAATGAGTGATTGCCAACTTCTTGTAGTTCTTTTTTGGCTTGCTCGCCCAGTTGATTCTTTTGTAGTTTTCGGATTATCTTCGGACCAAAGTAGAAGCTGATGAGCAGAGCCGTGATAGCTGCTGCTGCTGCCCTAAAAGAAATATATTGAAATACTCCAAATCCCGGCACATCGAAGGCTTCGCGAAGCCATAAGGTTAAGTAGTAAAGCATATTCTATACGTTAGTTTCCCTTAGTTTGATAATTATTTCTTCGAGTCGTATTCCCCTCGATCCCTTGACTAGGATTACATCATTAGCCATGATCAGTTCAATTAGCTCGTCAAATAACCGTTCTTTAGATTCATAATGACGGATTTTTTCTGATTCTACCGCTTCGGCAGCTTTCTGAAACGTTTCTCCGAATAATAAAATTTTATCGCAAAATTCATTAGCATATTTCAATACTTCAACGTGCTCTTGATAAGCTGCCTCACCCATTTCCAGCATATCACCAATCACAGCAATTCGCCTTCCTTTTGAATTCATCATCTCAAAGCTTCGAAGGCTCATTTTCATTGAATCGGGATTGGCATTATAGCAATCATTCAATATACTAATATCATTTATTTTTTCCACGGTCATGCGAGCATAATCCTTGGAATCATCTTGCTTGTAGCTAGACAACCGATCAGCAATTTTTGGCAAAGGGACACCAAGCTTAACCGCTGCTGCTGCTGCTGCTAATCCATTATATGCAATTGCCAGTCCGTGAGAAATCATATCAGCTTCCCAAGATTCCTCTTTATATTTCATTTTAATTATAGGTCGCAATTCCTCATCTAGCGAAATCTCAGCCGATAATTCTCCTTCTTCGCCATAGTTCAATTTATCATCCAGGAGCATTGAGTATTTCTTAAGTCTCTCGTCGTCATTATTGATTATAGCCGAGCCACCATACTTATGCAGGTAACCAAAAAGGAATGTTTCTTCGAATTCCACTCCGTCCAGGTCTATCAGCTTTTCTAAGTGCTCCTTACCGATATTTGTAATCAATCCATGAGTAGGCTGGACCATCTCGGATAGTAGAGCAATTTCGCCCGGCTGGTTAGTACCAATTTCCAGTACAGCTATTTGATGCTCTTCGGTCATCTGCAATAGCATCAAAGGAACACCAATTTGATTATTGAAATTCTGAAAAGTCTTAAGTACTGAATAGTCTTCTTCGAGTATATGAGCCAGAATTTCTTTTGTAGTTGTTTTACCGTTCGAGCCACCTATTGCCACCAGCGGGTATGAAAATCTTCTTCTGTGGTGATTTGCCAGCACTCCCAGTGCGCTGAGAGTATCTTCTACAACAATAAGAGGTAGTTGAGAGTCAGAATTTGCTTCATACCAGGAGCGATTAACAACTGCGGCTAAAGCACCTGATTCTACCGCTTCTGCGGTTTTATCGTGCCCATCGAATCTTTCGCCTATAAGTGCCACAAACGCATTCCCAGGCTTGAGCTGGCGGGAATCAGAAGTAATACCACTTATCTCAATTTCGTCTGATATATTAATCAGGTTAGCTTCTCCGAAGAGTACTTTTAGTTCTAAATAATTGAATTTAGCTTGGTTGTGCAACATTTTTATTTTCTAGAGAGTTATTGATATTCTTTTATACAAAGATAATTATAATTTACAGATATGGGCGAGAGAAATTTCATTCAGGGGAAAACTGGTCGAATAATTAAGCTCGAGATTTATTAAATTGCTTTATTTGCTTTGGTATTAAGATGAAGAAGATTGATAAATTCATAATCCTGTTGGGAGTACTTGGTTTTGCTTTATGGTTCGGGGGAACCGCGATTCGGTATGCAATTGCTTATGACCTATTCCAGCCCGGCGCCGAAATGGACATAAAAACCTGGTATCCGGCAGATGTTCAAATGCACGTGGTATTTCTGTTTTCAATGACGATATTCTATACGAGTATAGGCTATGGTTTAGCTACACTTGCAGTAATTTGGATTCTGGTTAGATTCAAACACAGATTAAGAAACTCCGGCTGGCTATTTATGGGTTCTATCCTGTTTCTTTTATCTTTGCCTGCCGAAGGTTTCCTTCTCTACTACGACATTCACATGAACTTGGCAATTGGCGAAGGGTTAGAGACATTCAACAGCCCTGCCGTTGATGACTACTTCATCTTCAAACTAAAAGATTTGGGCATAGTTTCATCTTTATCTTTCCTTGCTGCGCTGACTTCTGTTATCTTCTTTGTTTGGCAGCCATTGGAAAAGAAGGAGACCCACGATGAAGGCTAAGTCACTGAATGCAGAATTGATAGATTTGATCAAGGAATCGGGTATAAAGCTAAGGAGAGAAATTGGTAAATTTCGATCCGGATTTGCAATTGCTAATAATCAAGAATACATTATTATCAATAAAGTAGCGCCAGTCGAAACTCAGAATGTACTCCTTGCTCGGAGCCTTCCCGAGCGAGTACTTAAATCATACTACATAAAGCCGGCTGTTCGCGAATTTATCGAAAATGAACGAGAAGGAATGAAAGAAATCCAGGAATATAGTATCGAGATAGGTAATGACGAAAATGAGTTATTACAGTAATTTCCTACAGAATTCGTTTCAAGAAAGTATGATTGTTAAATAAATACAGTAAGAAAATGAAAGTAAATCTCGAACTTGATCGCAATATGCGAATTATTGCAAATAACAACCGCGGACACGAAACGATATTTGACACAACAGAAAAAGTTGGCGGCGAGAACACTGCTGCTACTCCAATGGAAGTAACTCTTGAAACCTTAGCAGGTTGCTCATTTATGGATGTAATAAGTATACTCCGCAAGAAAAGAAAGCAAGTGGATAACCTGGAAATAGAGATAGAGGGAGAACGACGCGACCAGCATCCGAAAATCTTTACGAAAGCCCATCTGAAATACAAATTGACAAGTCCTGATGCAGAACTAAAAGACTTGGAACGCGCAATTGAATTATCTCAAGATAAATATTGTGGTGTTTCGGCTATGTTCAAGCTAGCAGGATGCGAAGTAACCTGGGAAGCGGAAATAGCTTAGTATCATATGTAGCCTTTGAAGTTATGTCTACTGCAGATTGGTATGATTTCGATAAATATTTTTAGTCTCAACAAATAAATCTTTGTTTTTTTTATTATTTTTATTATTTTTTTTATAAATATTATTCATTTTTCGATTCATAATAATTTCACATTTTTTGAAGAGAAACTATTTGCCGGAGGTAGCATGTTGGTACACAAAATAGATGGCATTCTGACAGTGACGTGGAATGAAGAAGCAAAAGCAATTATAGATACTTGGGATAGTTACTATATTTCACTTGAAGATTTTAGGGATGCTGTTCTGATAAAAGGTGTCGATCATGCTTCCAAGAATGGCGGCATCGCTTGGATTGTGGATTCATCTAACGCCAAAGGTGCTTTTGCGAATGAAATTCAGGAATTCATTGGCACGGATGTTTTCCCAAAATTTGCTGAGATTGGTATAAGATACTTCATAACGATTACTTCCAGGCAAAGCGCAATGACACGCATTACAATTTCTACTTATTCCGCAAAAACGGGCCCTAATGGACTTCAATTAGTTGAAGTCAATACTGTGGATGACGCGATTGCGTGGCTAAAACTTCAATAGTTTCATTAATCGAATATCAGTAAGAATTGTATATAATAAATCGCAAATTTAGAGTAATTTTGTATAATAGTATTTCAATAATTTTAGATTTGAAATGAACAAAATTACTCTTTATTTTTTTTCAGGCACAGGCAATTCGCGTAGCGTAGCTAAGTGGTTTGCCGATGAAGCCATGAAAAATGATAATGATATTGAAATTAAAAATGTCGCTGATGTTAAACACACCAAAATTGTTACCGAAGACCGGGAAATTCTGGGTTTCATCTCACCTACTCACGGATTCAACTACCCCCCCATTATGATCAGTTTTCTTCTTGGTCTTCCTAGAGCAAGAAATAATGCCGCTTTTGTAATGAACACACGTGCCGGACTAAAACTTGGCAAGGTTTTTATACCGGGGCTCAGCGGAATAGCACTCTTATTAGCAGCACTTATTCTATTAATTAAAGGATATAAAGTAGTTGGAATGAGACCGGTGGACTTGCCCTCGAATTGGATTTCAATCCACCCGGGTTTGAACAAACCTACAATCGGAAAACTGTTCGAAAAACGAAAAAATGAAGTAATCAAATTCGCTCAAAAAATTACAAATGGCAAGAAAGACTATCGGGCATTCTGGGATATCATACAAGATCTTTTGATCGCTCCGATATCTCTTGGTTATTACTTCATTGGCAGATTTATCTTTGCTAAATCATTCTATGCTTCGAGTAAGTGCAATAACTGCAAAGCCTGCATTGAGCAGTGTCCCGTTGGTGCTATCAAGATGATAGACAACCGGCCATTTTGGAAGCACAGCTGCGAAAGCTGCATGCAATGCATGAATAATTGTCCCCACAAAGCAATAGAAACCGCCCATGGATACTTGATAGGAATGATGTATCTGATTAATTCGGTAATTCTATTCTATTTATATTTATTGCTGGATATAAAACTCTATATCAGCAGTCTGCCCGAATTTCTACATAAATTCACTTCTGATGTACTCAACGCAGTAATATTTCTAACACTGCTATTTCTATCATACAGAATATTCCACTATCTGCTTAGATTCTCTTTTTTTGAAAAGATAGTACTATATACTTCGCTAACTAAACTTCCATTCTGGAGCAGGTACCGAGCGCCCAAAAAATTCAGTAAATAATATCTTCATTTCTCGAATTTTATTTATATTGCACGTTCGAATTATTGAATAATATTTATCAAATAATCTATATTAATATAAGGAACTTGTTATGTTGAAGAACTTTCTAGCACTATTCGCAATCGCTCTAATCTTTGTTGCTTGCAATAATGAAAAAGTTGAAAATCAGGTGGAAACTGAAGTAGAAGTTTCTGAAATTCCTGTAGTGGCATTGGCTGATTTTGACAAAGAAGCCGGCAAATATGTAGACAAAGAAATTCAGGTAAAAGGTATTGTGGATCATATCTGTAAGCATGGCGGCAAAAGACTTTTCGTGGTAGATGACAATTGCGACCTCCACGTAGAAGGCGAAACAAGATTCAACGAAGAGCTAATGGGCAAGGAGCTTGTGATCACGGGTGTTGTTCGTGAATTCCGTGTGGACGAAGCATATTGCCTGCAACAAGAAGAAGACCTGATCAAAAGCCATAGCGAAGGAAAAACTGAAGAAGAACATTTTCAGCATAAGAAAGAGCAAATTCAGTGGTATAGAGATTCTATGAAAACCGGCAATGTAGACCATATCTCTTACTACTCAATGGATTATGTTTCTCACGAAGAAGTAAAGTAAGCGGCCATGGCTGAACAAAGTAAATTCATGAAAGGCCTGAGGAAGTGGAGCCGGATTCTGCACCGTGATATCGGTTATTTCTTCATTGGCACTACGCTTATATATGCCATTTCGGGTATTGCACTAAATCACATTGGCGATTGGAATCCTAACTACTCGGTGCATACTGAAAACTTCACAACCGGCCTGGATCTTCGTAAAACTGGCAATGAGACCGACAATGTACTCGAGCTTTGCGATTTTGTTGATTCGCGAGATAATTACAAGAAACACTATTATCCCGATGATGAGACCATTAAGATATTCCTATCCGGAGGTTCTTCGGTGATTGTAGATCTGAACTCCGGCGAGGGATCGAGTGAGATATTATCCAAGAGAATACTCTTCTATGAAGTGAATCTTTTGCATTATAATCCACATGATATCTGGAAGTGGTTCTCTGATGTTTTTGCAGGGGCTCTGATTCTATTTGCAATAACTTCCTTCTTCATGGTTCGCGGCAAGAAGGGAATCGTCGGCCGAGGCGGCATATATGCTGCACTGGGAATTATAATTCCAATTGTACTTTATTTGATAATTGTGTGACAATGAGGTAAAAATGATCAAGCATATTGTAGTAATGAAAATGGCTGAAAAAGCCGACGGACGAAGTGGTTCGGAAAATCTAGAGCTACTTAAAGCTAAGCTGGAAGCTCTGCCGGGATTAATCGATGAAATAGTTTCTTACGAAGTTGGTGTTAATATTCTCGAGACTCCAAATTCTTATGATCTGGTACTGGTTTCAGAATTCGAATCTATTGAAACACTCAAGACCTATGTAGCTCACGAAGAACATCAGAAAGTTATTCAGTTTTTGAATGTTGTAGTAGCTGATAGAAAAGTAGCAGATTACGAATTTTAAGTTACCCCTTTTGCCGGTCGGACATTTCCCCCTGATTTTCATTTTCGTCATTCCAGCGAACCCAAGCGTGGGGAAAGCTGGAATCTTATTTTGAGATACCACCAAGCTAAGATCCCGGATCAAGTCCGGGATGACGCGTGTAAAAGAACGATGCAGTGAACAATGGGTTGTAATAGATTGTAGCTTAGTAACGATTCTCGATACATATCGCATTGACAATAATTTATGGTTGTTTTTTATTATTTTATATTCTATAATTGATTATTATTAGATAGCATTACTCTTTGATTACTTTTCGGACGGTGGTTTGACCGTCTAAGTTGATCTGTAGGAAATACATTCCTGATGGAAGGGTTTCCATAGGCAGTGACACGCGAAATTCGGTGCCAGCGGCATGGATCTCTTTCCGAGTAAATCCCATTACATCCACAATACGAAAGATTCCGTTATGATACTGTGTCGTTTCAAAAGAAACCGTCACCAAGTCGACTGTTGGATTCGGATAATATTTGATTTCCGAATCTTCTCTCAGGTACTGTTCAACGGATGTTACCGACAAAGATACCGTTTCGTCTTCCAACACCAACAATGAATTGTGGTGCAGGGTTATAGTCATCTGACCACCAGAAAGTGCTCTGATAGTGACTGATTCCTGATCGGAATGCAGGATCTCATGGTCAACGCCTGATACTTTAAATTCTGGTATCCAGGATGTCATGAGATCTGTGTCGCCCTTGAGGCGAATCGTAAATTCCTGACCACTGTCCACATGTGATGGGACGGTTGACTGGTCAATCGTTGGATATTCGAGTTTTGGAACGAATATGATGGTTATATGATCTGCCGCAAACATCGGAACCACCTGTCCAGAGATCTCGACAGCGTAGGCTACAAATAAAGGATCACGATCAGTATCCAATTGATCAATACCACAATAATTCTCATCTTCATATAATCCTTTCTTGTGAGCAATTCTATCACCCGCAACATACAAAATTTTTCCGACATTCTCATCATTCCATGCTGGAAAAACTTTAATACGTCCAACATTATCTTGTTCTGCTGTGAGTGTATCTGGTCTCGTTTGAAACGGCAGATTCACTTCGTCAGCGTTGTTAAACACCTGATCCCACTGACATCCGGTTGTCGGATGCAGAAAATCGTGTTCTTCATCGCCAATTGGAGCCCAAGCGGTATCGAGTTCTCCATTGTTGTAATACTGGATAGGCCAGGTTTTACCTTTGACTGCAAAAGAAAAAATTGCTTGATCTCCAACAAGTCCACCCAATGTGGCAATTTTATGCACCTTTCCCATAGGGTCTGTAAATTTCTCTCCTGATAGAGGGGTCAGTGTATGATCACCTTCAGCGGGCATAACCATACTCAGAAATCCACCACAATAGGTTTGTCCAAAATTAGCAGAAGCACCTCTAATCATAATATCTTCTCCGCGTGTTGTATAATTAAGCATACTTGTTATTACATACGGATTAATATTCGACATATTGTATTTGCTTTTCAGTGATTGGATCTGCTCATAGACTGGCTGTCCTGGTCTCATGCACTTGGCATAGATCGTATCGGTGGCCTGGCCTAAATCGTCTGCGTCTTCGGTAACATCGATCATCGATGGACCGAAATACATCCACTGGGATTCTGATGAGAAATTCTCATCGGTTGTTTGCAAGGCTCTTTTTAGTTTCATATCGTCCAAAAGGACTCTTTTCATAACCTCAAAGTTGATCATTTCACTGTCATTTCCAACTTTTTCCACGAGGATATCGTGTACGGTTTTGGAATATAAAGTCATATGCGCTTTAACGAGTTTGCGTTCCTGGGCTTGTGATGCGATGATATTGATGGCCAGCATACAGACCATGAGCAAGAAAAATACAGATTGCTTCACTGCGTTGGCAATGACGGTGTTTGATGATGTTTTCATGTTGATTTTGTTTACTATGGATTTGAAATAGCATCGATAAATATATGGTTTATTAACATAAATAACAAGAATATTTAGCATTGGTAAGTGTTTTTGTTGTCATCGTATGTTGAGAAAATGAAAATATGCACGGAAATTGCAGAAGAGAAAAAAGCATAAGTAAGGGAAAGGAGAAACACCGTGAATTGTCATTGGGTGCTAGAATCCTATCTGAATGCAGGTGACCTTTCCCCGACTATGTGAAATCTGAACAGTTCATTTGGCCAGCGAGCCATAATTAGCTCCGAGA
>MDTD01176416.1_pt1 | contig 11530 bp, 7 predicted proteins | sample 811221 | NCBI WGS metagenome assembly MDTD01 (sample SAMN05326646, study PRJNA326480) | marine metagenome | isolation source: seawater | place: Pacific Ocean: South West | collected 2011
GAATCTCAGGAGCGCCCTTCTCATCAGCAAGCACTACCACCGCGGGAGCACTGAACTTCCCCTGGATGGTGCGGGTGATGATCCCATTCTCGAAGGCCGGAAGCTCCAGAACCGGGTCCTTGCCTACGGCATAGCGCAAAACCGTCTTTTCCCCATGAACATACAAGCCCTTGTAATGGGCCTGCGTTTTCGGAAGAGGGCCGAGAGGCGGATACTTCCCATCCTCAGGCATCCGGGTTTCCGCAATACTCCCTTGGTTGTCAGCCCACCCTGGGGCCGCCCGGTTGGTAAACACCTTGGCTCCGCTATGAGAGGGAAAGGCCCCGTGGCCCCCGGTAAAGGGAAGGCCCTCCAACCTCAATCCTCCCTGGGTCCATCCTGCCGCCATGCGCATGGTGTCCGCATCAAAGGCCACACAAACCGCACCCTCGGGATCAAGACGGATAATGCGGGAACGAAAAGCAACATTATCTCCCTTCGAGTCCTTGCCAACACGCAGTGCTGTACTCACGAAATTTCCATACTTCTCCGGCAGGCCTCCCGAAACTGGCTTGGCCGGAGGAACGTCAGGGCTGACAGCCTTAGCAAAGGCCTGCTCATCCCATGAGAGCCCGTTGAACTTTGCGACATCGTGAAAAAGAACCGAGGCGGGGATCGCTTCCAATTTCCCTCCCGGGGCCATCCATTTCACAATGCAGGCAGCCCCTTTGGTTCCATTCTGGTAGATCACCCGGACAGGATGTGATCCCGCCTTCAGGCGAATCGTCCCACTCTGCTGCTTCATGGAGTGAGGACCCCAGTTATCAACCACCAGCTTGTCTCCGAGATAGAGCCGAGAGCCATCTTTGGAACTCGTCGCGAACAGATAATTCCCCGCCTTCGGCACGGTAATGGCCCCGCTCCATCGCACCATGAAGTTCTCTGCCAGCTTTGAGCCATGAAAGTCTCCCGTGGATTGAGAAAAATTCACCACCTTGTCGACCCGCACAAGCCAGGGCGTCAAATCCACTGGGACTTCAAATTCGTCTCCAAGTTTATCCTCAAGCTTGAAGTATTCCCCGATCAGGCCCGGCGCTGCCGCAAGAGGGAGCGCGGAGAGAAAAATTACAACGAAACTAAGGGTTTTTTTCATCATTTTGATTTCTGGAAAGTGAGCGCAGGTATCGAAGAATCGCTTCGAACTGCTTACGGGAGTCACCGTCGTAGTACTGAGTGAGGGGCGTTTTCCCGTCCAGCGCATACTTAGGCATGATCGTGCCGGGCCAGACCCGGGGTGGGTCATTCATCCACAGATGAAAATATTCAGATGTAAGCCGCTCCCCCGAGGCTCTCAGGTTGGGCCCCTCTCCTTCGAAGACCGCGATCGCCGCCTTATCTCCGATGCCATGACAGGCTCCGCAACTCAGTCCAGCCTCTACCCCCGTCATGGCCCTTCCCACCCCGATTGTTTCAGAATCGAGGACCATGGGCTCACGGTCGATACCAGAACGCCCTGCCGCATGACTAAAACCCAGTGCCAAATCGCTGGATCGGGAATGAAAAGCAGGCATACGATCAGGTAACCACCTTCGCACCTTCGGCCGAATCTCTCCCGCAAAGAGCCGTGTCCGCCAATCTAGTTGCAGCTTGAAGCCCAGATGGTCCAGTGGAGGGGGGCCGGTCAGTCCCGCGGGCTTAGCCTCATTTAGCTCCTCAGAGGTGGCTCCTAGGCCAGCAACTTCCTCCAGAAAATTACTTCGCAGAGAGTCTTCTCCATCTCTGGTGTGGCAGGCATTGCAGCGTAATTCCTGATACTGACGCTCAGCATATTCCGCAGGGATAAATTGGGCCAGAGAGTCCTGCCCCGATTTGGCTGTCAGGAATACCCGAAGCTCTGCGGCCATCTCACTCGAAAGCTCAAAATCAACCTTGGAGCACTCGGAGGAAGTAAGATCAAAAAGACTTATATTACTCAGGCTCTTCTTTTGTTCCCCTTCTTTTTGGTGACAGTTGAAACAGCCCGCTTCTTGCGCCAGAACTCGCCCCTTCGAGGCATCTCCCTTCACGGGCTGAGGAACCGTCTTTGCTCCCAACGAACGAAGGAAAGACGCCACTGAGCTCGCTTCCTCCTCATCGAAACCAAAAGCAGGCATACGTGTCCCCTGATGAAATTCTGCCGGATCCTGAAGAAACTTCACCAAAGCCTTTGGATGAAACTTCTTCCTCACGCCTCCGAGCCCGATGCGCTGTCCCTCACCGGTATCTGTAAGAGTATGGCAGGAGATACAGTTCTGCTGTCGAAAAAGAGTTCCGCCTTTCTCTAACACTTCCTTTTCAGGAACGGGATCCACTCCTCCCGGGTGAGATCCTGCAGAAAGAAAGGCTGCAACGTGGGCCGCCTTCTCCTTTGCACCCTCACCCTGAAATACAGCTGGCATATGGGATTGAGGACGGATCTTGCGTGGATCAAGAATCCATCGGGCAAGCCAGTCATGGCGTAGTCGGTCTCCAATCCCATCAAGCGACGGTCCCTTCAGCAGCAACTCTGGCATCAACTCCTCCGTCCCGGAATCATGACACGATCCACACCGTTTCTGGGCCACGAGAGATCGACCCCGGCGCAGCGCTGTGAATTCCTTAAGAGTCGCATCACTCCCATCGTGGCGAAACACCTCAGGATCAATTGGCTCCTTGGAAAAATCCCTGCCCTCCCAGAGCAATCTCAAAGTCGCGTCACTCCCAACCGGGGATTTGTAATCCACAACGATATTGTGTTCTCCACTACTGAGACGCTTTGACTCGCTTGGCGTTCCAATTGCTGAAACTATCAGGTCGTCATCGATAAGTAGCTTTGCTTCTCCTGTCCCCTCCAGGTGAAACACAAGTCGGCTTCGCTTCTCGAGAAGTAATTTCCCTTCCCAGCGGGCGGTAAAGTCACTGCCGCGCAGAAAAGGCGAAGGGCTTTGCCCCTTTGGAACGTGTAGAGCAACCGTTCGTGATTCGCGGGTATCGCTTTTACCTGACGAGTTCGCGAAACTGAGAATAAGGCTTTTTTCATCCGCCGACCGTGCCTGCATGGCGACAAGCACAAACACACCTATCCCACACGCCAAACATGACAAAGCAGCTGCATGGGTTCTTCCTTGCATGTGGGTTTCTGCGCCGGGTCCGCGCACGACGAATTCTTAATCTGCTGGCAGGCCCATTCCAAGCGCGACCTTTCTGTTATTGGAGGCTTAACGAGAAACAGGATTTTGCCTGGCAGAATACCTCTTACTGGACACCATTGCGCTTTTTGCAAGGGCATGAGATACCCCACTCATGAAATACTTCCCGGCCTTTCTGCTTCTGCTCACATTCGTGCCGCTCTCATGCCTTCTCGGGGCTGAGCTCTCGGTTGCTCACTTCTTTGGTGACCACATGGTTATTCAAAGAGACAAACCCATCCGGATCTGGGGTACCGCTCAACCTGGTGAAAACGTCAGAGTAAGATTTTCTATCCGGGATCTCACCGTCAAGGCCGACGCGCAGGGACACTGGCGAATGGAACTGGAAGCTCTCCCCGTCAGCTCTCAGGGAAAGGCTCTGGTTATTCGGAGTGGCGACACCACGATCACATACGATAATATTCTAGTCGGTGATGTATGGATCTGTGGCGGTCAGAGCAACATGGAAGATGAAATCAGCTACGTCTACCACGGAGACATGGAAGTCTCTTCAGCCAACCACCCCATGATCCGCCTTATGACTGTCCCTCAGCAAGCCAGCCCTGTGCCTTTCAAGGATATGGCGCGGATTAACGAGTTCAACTCCTGGACCCGTCGTCATGAAAAGAAAGGCAGCTGGTCACAATGTAGTCCAAAAGCGGTCGAACGCTTCAGTGCCATTGGTTATATCTTTGGAAAACGACTTCATCTTGTATCGGGCGTCCCCATTGGTCTGATTGATAATTCATGGGGAGGCACAACCATCGAGGCGTGGACCTCAAGGAGCACTCTGAAGAAAATTCCAGCAGCACTGGGACTCCTCGACGAATGGGACCGAAAGATTGCCTCCTATGATGCTGCCGCCAGTCTACAGGCGCGCATCCAAAACTGGGAAAAGGACAGTGCGCGCAGAGAAGCGCGGGGAGAGAAACCCAACCCCAAACCGACTGAACCCGACCAAGATCCTGCCTCCGATCGCAACAACCCCGGAGCCTCGTTCAACGGAATGCTCGCCTCATTCAGCGAAGCCAATATCAAGGGGGCGATCTTCAACCAAGGCTACAACAACGCACTGGGTAATGCGCGACCACGCCTCTACGCCTCAGTCATGCAGGCCATGATCGAGAACTGGCGGGAAACGTTTCGCGATGACGCAATGCCCTTCGGAATTATTGGCCTCACCCCGGGAGGGCAGCCGCAGACACATGATAACTATGAAATCCGTATGGTCGATGCTGCGCCTTTCATCCGGGAAGGGCAGTTCAAGGCCGCGCAAGCATTAACCCATGTGTGCTTCATGCCGGCCTACGATCAACAGGTTCCTTTCTATCATCCCCACAAAAAAGTCCTTCATGGTGAACGAATGGCCCGGTGGGCTCTTGCTACCCAATATGGACAGACTCAGCTGAAGTGGAACCCCACGACCCTAGAACAGGCTGAAATTAACGAAGACCATGTCATTCTCTCCTTCAACGGCATGGTGAGGGTTCACGATGGGCGCCCTTTCGAGGGATTCGCCGTCGCCGGAAAAGATCGCCATTTCGTTCCAGCCCGGGCCGAATTTGTCGTCAAGGGAAAGGACGACCGCGGTCGTGAACAAAAAGATGAACGTAAGCTCAAGGTCTGGAGCCCCCTCGTTCCAGAACCAGTGGCGGTTCGCTATGCCTGGGCGAGAAACCCCCTCGGAAATGCAGTCAACAGTGGACATCATGAACGCATTATTCCCATCCCCTCTTTTCGAACCGACAATTGGGACTGGCCGGAGGCCCCTTTCGAAAGCGACCGGGAAGAAACAAGAAACGCACACCGCGAAGCGATCAGTGTGATGCGTCGGAAGGCCCGCGAGTGGTCCGAGTTCCGTCCGGTGCGAGAAGCCCGGATGCTCCTCGGCCTCAGCGAGGAGGAAGCGGAATAATAGAATCGAGTCGGCTCTCTTGGAATCCCGACAACCTTCCAGAATGCGTTGACGGCTTGGACTCGCACACGGTTGACTACGGAGTGTCCTCACCATCGCGAATCCACAGGAGCCTTCTGGTGCTGGGCGCTTACGTGCTTGCTGCTGGTCATTGTATCGTAACGTTCAGCGTTGGAGAACCGTACCCCTCTCTTCAAGGCCCAATGTTCGCAGGACACCTCCAGCAGGGAAGAACCATCTATGTTCCCTTTTACAGGGAGACAGAAAGCATTCCGACCCTTCCGGCCCATGACCAGCTTCTACGCCATGAAACCCTCGGAGTTCCTGCCCAGCGGGACCTCTCCAAGCTTGCCCCAGGGCTCAAAGGAGCAGCTTCACGGCAGTTTCTGATTGGGCATTCTGTTCGAACCAGCAGCCCCCGGTCTGGAAACCCACGAGATTTCTCGGGAGTTAATTGGTCCGCCTACCGGATTCATGCCCCACTTGACAGCCCTCCGGAATTCATCGGCGAGGAAGATATAATCGATGATTAGACTTCCACCGCTGCATCGTGATGATGCCCTTCTCCTGAGCCGGTGCTTCTACCTCGGGCTGATCGTTCTTCTTTTCCCTCTTAAGTCCGCCTATCCGATTGCCGGTCTGAGTGCTGATCATTTCCACCCACCGCTAGGACCCTTCACTCTCCTCGAAACGTTTCCTGATCCATGGGTTATCATTGTCATTGAATCTGTAACCTACGCGCTGCTCGCCCTCTGGGTAGCGGGCGTCGGTCGATGGCGGGTCGGCGCCCTGCTAAGTTGCTTTCTCATGGTGACGAGCGGCCTGACCTACTCGACAGGTAAGATTGACCACGATTTGGTCATTCTTCTTTGCCCTTTGCTTCTGACCCTTGGGGGCAAATGGCCCGAAAAAAGCCTGACCTTTTGCCTCGCTGTTTACTTCGCCTCTTCCGGTTTCGCCAAAATTTCATGGCTCAGCTTTGACTCCCAGGCCTCTCTCTCGTGGGCGCTAACCTACTTTTATGGTTACGGTAAAAGCGCCCCTCTTCTTGCTTGGTCCCTGTCAAACTTCCCCGGATGGATCTGGGAGGTGTTCGATCAACTCACCGTCTGGTTTGAGCTTTGTGTCCCTCTTGTAATCCTTCGCCCCTTCAGGCGCTACATCTTCCTTTCTATTCCTCTCTTTCATCTCACCACGATACTACTCCTCGGAATTGATTTCTCCCGCCTCCTGCTGATCTATATTCCTCTCGCCCTGCTCTTCTGTGTTCTTCCTGCTGACTCTCACTGGGTGGTTCCCCCGCGACTTCGTGCGATTCTCGTCCCCTCCTGCCTGCTTGCGCTCGCATTCTATGCGGCGCAGGGCTGGCTTTTTGGAAAATCGTCCCAGTCCCTCCTCTATCTGGAGACACCCGGACTTTTCCTTTTCCCCGCACTTGAAGTCATCGTGATCGTCGGATTGCTCGCTCGTCCAAGAGCCCTCTCAGCAGAAGCACCACAGCCTTCCGAACCCAAGCTTCCATGAACTTCTCCGGAACGAGTCCCATTCTGGCTCGACAGCAAAGTCCTCCTCCTGTTTGGATCCGCCAGTTTTCCCTTCCACACCAGACGCCCTTCGCGAGGGGGCAGAAAAGCCGTATCAATGAAGACCCGGATCCCATCAAGAATCGTAATTCTGCTCGCGCTCATCGCATGCCTGACAACCTTTTCCTGTAGCAACCAGCCCAATACCCAAGTCAACGGACCTCTCGTCAGCACAGTCCAGATCGGAGCCATGGCCGGTCGGGGAGCAATTTTAGCAAAGGTTCGTAGCCCTATCACCTCAACGAGAATGGGCCTCGCGATGCTGGCAGAGCGGACCGAGGAGCTGTTCCGCGGAAACATCCCCTTTCCTCTTCAACCCGGCCCTCGGACCGAAGGACTCCCCGGCAGCGTGGAATTCTCAGCGGGACTAACGCGGATCGGGCTGCCTGCCCCTGAGCTTGGCACCGTTGAAATTCTTCTCGACGGGAAAGAATTTTTTCCCGCTCTCGAAGAGGAGCTTCGTCTGGCCCGTGAGTCCATCGACCTCCAGCTCTATATCTGGGATAATGATGACATCAGTGTCGCTTACGCTGACATGGTGAAGCAACGGGCAACGGTTATCCCTACCAGAATTCTTCTGGATGATATTGGGTCTACAATTTCTGCCAGTCTCAAACCGACCACCCCGGCTCCCCCGGGATTCCGAGCCGTTCCGGATATAACCACGTATCTTCGACGCGACTCCGAGCTACAGCTCCGCCGCATTCTGGATCCCTGGGCTATTATCGATCATTGCAAGCTGCTCGTTTTCGACGGAAAGACCGCCCTTCTGGGAGGAATTAATATTGGGCGGGAATACTACTCAGAATGGCATGACCTCATGGTCCGAGTCAAAGGGCCAGTGGTAGACCACCTTCAGGTCGAATTCGCCAAGAAGTGGCATGCAGCCCATCCTCTGGGAGATCTCTCCCTCCTCCTGCGTCCTTCACCCCCACCTTCAAGAGCGGGATCACCACCTCCTGGATCGTTTCCAATCCGTATCTTGAGAACCAACCTGCTTGAAGGTCGCAGGGAACCGCTCGAGGCCATCCTCGAAGCCATCAGGGCGAGCCAGAACCGCATCTGGATTGAGAACGAGTATATTACCAGCGACCGAATCCTTGATGCACTTCTTGCAGCCTGTCGACGTGACGTAGACGTCAGGGTGATAATCCCGAAACTCCCCTTCGAGGAAATCATGGAGATTGCCAACCATCAGGCTGCAGGCGAACTCCTGCAGGCTGGAGCCAAAGTCTATCGCTACCCCGGAATGACTCATATGAAGGTCGCGATCTGCGATGGATGGGCCACGGTTGGTGCCACTAACTTCGACACTCACAGCCTGCAAATCAGCCACGAACTCAATATTTCTTTTTCTGACCCTGAAACTGTCGAAACCCTCGCAAGACGGGTTTTCAAGACGGACTTTGCCATCTCCAAGTCTCTCACGATTGAGGAAACCAGACACTGGCTGAACCCGATTGCGGAAACCATCGCCGATCAACTTTGACGAGCACCCGATAGCAACGCATCAATGCCTGACGGACTAAAGCGCCGGATGGAAAATCAGGACAGTTAGCGAACGATACAGGTCTCTACTCCGTGCTTAAGTGATTTGAAGGGATCTTCCCATGTTGGGATAAACTCCTGTGCGACGTAATCCGTGAACCCCGTCTTGATAATCTCCCTGATAATCGGTGGATAATTGATCTCCTGACTGGCGTCTATCTCTCCTCTCCCCGGATTTCCCGCCGTGTGATAATGCCCTATGTAATCCTTGTATTCCCGGATCCGCCGAATGACATCCCCATTCATGATTTCCACATGGTAGATGTCAAAGAGTAGCTTGAAGTTCTCTGAACCCACCTGCTTGACAAGATCCACGCAGAAATCGACATCGTCTCCAAAGTAACCGGCATGGCCGGTCATCTTCCCCTCCGTGGCTCTCGAGTTAAGGTGCTCAAAACAGATCGTGATTCCCTTCTTCTCGGCAAGAGGAACGACCTTTTTCCACGTATCGACACAGAGCTGAGCGGCCTTTATATCGTCCATTCCATCGTATCTCATTCCCGTAAAGGTAATGACTCGCTTCGCCTTGATCTGGCTAGCGACCTCGATGCCATCCTTCAGTTTTTGGATCACCATATCCGTGTATTTTGGATCACATGGTCCTTGCGCAAATCCGTGACTTCCAACCAGAGAAATCTCAAGACCAAGCTTCATCACATCCTTGTAAGCTGCCTGCGGAATCCCTTCCATACCGTGCATGCCAAGCTTGACGCACCACTCTCCCAGCTCTCTGGGCTTTACCCCCCGCCCCCCGAAACACCACCCCATCACTGAGTGCTTGAACGGCGTGTCGATCTTTGCAGGCGCCGAAAGACCTTGTCCGGCAGACAGGCCAAGTCCCCCCGCGGCAAGAGCCGCCCTGCTGATAAAATTACGTCTCGAGGTCCTCATGCAGGCATCGTAAGGCCACGACAGGCCAGTTTCCAACTCACAAAAATGCTTAGGACTTTGCGAGTCCCCTAAGACGAGCTAGAGAAGCAGTTAAAACCCTCTGTCGCCGTGCCTGTTTATCCCTTCTTTATTGCCCGCACCGCAGTGCATCTCGCTCTGATGTCCTCAATCTTCTGCAGCTACGCGAACGGAGAACAGGAGCGCGGAGGGAAAGCGAATCGCCCAAATTTTGTTGTTATGCTGGCTGACGACCTCGGCTGGAACGATATCGGAGCCTTCGGCAACACGAAGGTCCACACCCCGAATCTTAACAAACTCGCCTCGGAGGGAATGTGCTTTGATCAGGCATTTCTCACCTCCAGTTCATGCTCTCCAAGCCGCGCAAGTATCCTCACTGGCCGATATCCCCACCAGACAGACGCTGAGCAGCTTCACTGGCCGATTCCAGAATCACAGAAAATTTTTCCTGAGCGACTGAAACTCGCGGGATACTTTGTGGCGGCCGCGGGAAAATGGCATCTTGGTGAGGCCATGCGAGAGCGCTTTTCCGTGGTGCGGGAGGTGGACACTTCAGGCTTCCAGCTCCCCGCAAATTCTGGAGTCGGAGCCAATGACAAGTTTGCGGAATCCTCGAGCGGTGATGACCGGAGTGGATGTAGCGAGTGGGTGAATCTGCTGCGTGAAAGAGATTCACAAAAGCCCTTTTTCCTCTGGCTTGCAGCTGTCGACCCTCATCGTCCCTATGAAGATAAGATCTCTGCACGACCTCACCCCCCGGAGGAGGTTCTTCTTCCCCCCTATCATCCGGATACCGATCTGGTGCGTCAGGACTACGCCAGATATTACGATGAAATACATAGGCTCGACCGCTTCGTGGGAATGGTTCTGGACGAGCTTGAGGTACAAAAGGCCGTTGATAATACGGTGGTAATCTTCCTCAGCGATAATGGACGGCCCTTTCCCCGTGATAAGACTTCTCTTTACGACAGTGGAATCCGGACGCCACTCATCATCCGCTGGCCGTCTACGATCAAACCTGCTTCCCGCTGCCGCCAGCTTGTCAGCGCTATTGATATTGCTCCTACCATCCTTGCTCTTGCTGGATTCCCGGCCGGACCGTCCTACGTGGGCAAAAGCTTTACCTCGCTACTGGAGGGAAAAGAGGCCCCGACCCGTGATGCCGTGTTTGCAGAGAAAAACTGGCACGATTATGAAGACCGCTCACGCGCCGTACGGGACCATCGCTTCAAATACATCGTGAACCACTATGCGGACCTTCCGGCGACCCCGCCCGCCGATGCGGCCCGGAGTGATACCTTCAAGGAAATGCAACGTCTGAGGGCAGAGGGACTTCTTCCGGAAACGCAATCCAGCTGTTTCCTTGCACCTAGACCGCGGGAGGAGCTTTATGATCTCAAAGAGGATCCTCATGAACTCAGGAATATTGCAGAGCTACCTGCTCATGGGGATACGCTTGCACGCTTGCGCGCCGAATACCGACAGTGGAGAGTCCGGACCCAGGAAAAGACACCTCGGATAAGAACGCCTGATGAGTTTGACCGTGTCACCGGCAAACCAACTCCCGCCCGTATTCGCCCCCGTTGGTCAAAACAGAAGATGATCGAGGAAGGCATTATTCTGCCCTGATTTCAATGGAGGAATCTGTCTCCTACCCGCCAGAATCGATTTTCTGCAGGTCCGCCCTCGTCTCGGCGTAACTCCGGTCATACGCAACTACCCGGGGATCCGGCTCGTCTCCCCGGTTCCTGCACACTTCCCTGTAAAGATCAGGCCACCAGTTATGGTGCTCAGTCAACCCTTCTTCCTTCCACTGTTCCCACTCGGACACGACCTTGTCCCAGCAAGCATTCCCGTATTCTGCTGCAGCCTCGGTTGTTTCAAAATCTTTCACATACCATTCCCGTCCGATCCGCGCATGGAGCACCTCATCGGCCCAGTCAAAATCCTGAATCAGTTCAGAAAATGAATCACCTGAATCCGTTCCCAGCTCCCATTCGAAACGTTTACCCTTCTTTGACATGAGCCCCTGCTCAATGAACCAGAGAACTGCGTGACGCTCCCGCGGGGTCAGTTGCTGGTTCAACCCCTTCGACCACGTATAATTGACCCGGACCGTAGACGGCCAGTTGATCCCCGAACGAACAAAGCCCACTTCACCCATCATCGCATGCCGGGCCTCGTCCCATAGTTGGCGGGTCATGTCCCGATAAAAGCCCCAAGGTCGTTTACTTCCCTCTGCCTCGCCCTTGCCTGTCACTGTCTCATAGAGGATTGAGGCCATCATTTCCGGGACATCTATTTCCCTCAAGCGCTTGAAGAACATCATGAAAACCTTGTCACGGCTCTCAAATGATGGGTCGTGCAAGAACTCCTCTGCGTGGACTCCC
>MDTD01116592.1_pt1 | contig 11529 bp, 9 predicted proteins | sample 811221 | NCBI WGS metagenome assembly MDTD01 (sample SAMN05326646, study PRJNA326480) | marine metagenome | isolation source: seawater | place: Pacific Ocean: South West | collected 2011
ATTGATTGAGATGTTAGAAGCATCTGAGTTAAATGAAATTGAGATTAAGGAAGGAGAAGAAACGGTAAGGCTTGTGAAATCTTTAGCCCCGATAGGCCATCAAGAAAATTTAATACCTGCGACAATAACTTCAAATATTAAAACCGAGTCAAATGAAGCTGTCATAGGAAAAGATGAAACATCAGATAAAGAAGAAGTTTCTATTACTTCGGGCAAACCTATAAATTCTCCTATGGTAGGAACTTTTTACGCTGCGCCTAATCCAGGTGCTGATAACTTTGTATCTGTAGGAGACAAAATAAGTGAAGGTGATGTTTTGTGTATAATTGAGGCAATGAAGATGATGAATGAAGTGAAAGCTGATTCATCAGGTACCATAAAACAGATTCTCGTTGATAATGCAGAGCCAGTTGAGTTTGGCCAACCTCTTTTTGTCATAGATTAAATGTTCAAAAAAGTACTGATAGCCAATCGAGGCGAGATTGCCCTTCGCGTTTTAAGAGCTTGCAAAGAGATGGGTATAGAAACTGTTGCAGTCTACTCAGAGGCCGATAAGAATTTAAAACATGTAAAGATGGCAGATCAATCTGTTTGTATAGGTCCCGCCCAATCTGCTAAAAGTTATTTAAACATCCCAGCCATAATAAGCGCCTGTGAGCTTACAGGGTCAGAAGCAATACATCCGGGAGTTGGTTTCCTTTCAGAAAACGATCACTTCGCGGAACAGGTTGTAGCCAGCGGATACACTTTTATAGGGCCTGATCCAGAAACTATAAAAATAATGGGCAATAAAATTTCTGCTAAAGAGTCGGTTAAGAATTCTGGTATGCAATGTGTTCCCGGAACTGGAAGAATCTCAACGACAAATAGAGAAACCTTAGATATTGCTAAAGATATAGGCTTTCCGGTGATTATAAAAGCTGCAGCTGGTGGCGGAGGAAAAGGAATACAAATAGTTCACAAAGAAGAAGATTTATTTGAAAAACTACAAATTACTCAAAGAGAGGCGCTAAGTAGTTTTGGCAGCGATGAAGTTTACTTAGAAAAATATCTTGAGTCCCCCAGACATGTTGAAATACAAATTGCTTCGGATAGTCATGGAAATGCTATACATTTTTTTGAAAGAGACTGTTCTATTCAAAGGAAAAATCAAAAAATTATTGAAGAAGCCCCTGCTTTCGGGATACCTGAAGAAAAATTAGTAGAAATAAGAAATATAGCAACTGAAACCTGTAAAAAATTAAATTATAAAGGGTTAGGTACCTTTGAATTTTTATATGAAGACGGAAATTTTTATTTCATTGAAATGAATACCCGATTACAAGTTGAACACACAATCACAGAAATGATAACCGGTATAGATTTAGTAAAACTTCAAATAAAAATAGCAGCTGGAGAAGAAATTAGATTTAAGCAATCTGATATTAATTGCAGAGGGCATGCTATTGAATGCAGAATTAATGCAGAACATCCAGAAACGTTTATCCCTTCTCCCGGAACAGTAACTGAATTTCATCCTCCGGGTGGATTTAGAATCAGAACAGATTCTCATTTATATTCAGGATATAAAGTTCCGCAATACTATGATGCTTTGATTGCAAAGATTTGCGCACATTCTAGAGATAGACTTGATGCTATCAGAAAGATGAGCGTAGCTCTTGAGGAAATGTATATTGAAGGAATAGATACTAACGCTGAACTACATGACAGGATTTTTAAAGAAACAAATTTTCAAGAAGGAAATATATCGATTAACTATCTTAAAGAAGTGCTCAATATATCCTGATGATTGAAGAAAAATACGAACCCCGAGTTATAGAAGACAAAGCTCAAGAATACTGGGAGAAGAATAAATGCTTTGAGGTTGAGCCTGATCCAGAAAAGGAAAAATTTTACTGTCTAAGCATGTTCCCATACCCTTCTGGTCAATGTCATATGGGTCATGTGAGAAACTACACAATTGGAGATGTAATTTCGAGGTATCAAAGACTCAAAGGCAAAAATGTACTACAGCCTATGGGATGGGATGCATTTGGATTACCCGCTGAGAATGCCGCTATCGAGAATGAAGTTTCTCCCAAAGAATGGACTGAAAAAAATATTTCTGAAATGAAGAAACAACTTAAAAGCCTTGGTTTTGCCTATGATTGGAGAAGAGAAATTAAAACTTGCGATAAAGAATACTTTAAATGGGAACAGTGGCTTTTTTGTGAAATGTTTGAGAGGGGTTTGATAACACGAGAGAAAGCAGAGGTAAATTGGGATCCAGAAGATAAAACTGTTTTAGCAAATGAGCAAGTAATAGATGGAAAAGGCTGGAGATCGGGAGCTGAAATAGAAAAAAAAATAATAAATCAATGGTCTTTTAAAATTACCGATTATGCTGAAGAACTTTTAAATGAATTAGAAAATCTTGATGGATGGCCAGAACAAGTTAAGTTAATGCAAAAAAATTGGATAGGCAAATCCAAAGGTATTGAATTTAATTTCTTAGCAGATGGTGACGAAGAAATAAAAGTATTTACTACAAGGCCGGACACTATTATGGGTGTGACTTTTATAGCATTATCACTTTCTCATGAAATAGTAAAAAAAGAGGAAAAAACTAATGAAAAACTTCAAGAATGGATAATAAAACATTCTCATACTAAAACTAGCGAAGAAGAATTCGCAACACAAGAAAAAGAAGGCTTTAAACTTAAAACAAAAGCTTTGCACCCTATCTCAGGAGAAAAAATTGATATTTGGGTAGCAAACTTTGTCCTTGCTGACTATGGGTCAGGTGCATTGATGGGAGTTCCTGGACATGATCAAAGAGACTTTGAATTTGCAAAAAAATACAAAATTAAAATTAAACAAGTCATTAAGAATGATTTAAATAAATCTAAAGATTCTGAACTAAAAGAAGCTCTGGTTGAAAAAGGAATTTTAATCAATTCAGGGCCTCTAGATGGTATGAGTTTTAGAGAGGTGTTCAAAACTTTAGCAGAAAAAAATGACATGGGAATTAAATGTGAAGAAAAAGTAAATTACAGACTTAGAGATTGGGGAGTTTCGAGACAAAGAGACTGGGGGGCCCCTATCCCTATGTTTATTGAAGTAGGCTCAGGAAAGGAAGTAATGCCATTTTCTAAATTGGATGAGATTCTGATAAATCAAGATGAGATAGAGATGAATGGAATCAAGTACAAAAAAGAACAAGATACATTTGATACTTTTGTTGAATCTTCTTGGTACTACGCAAGGTATGCATCATTTCGATCAAAAAACTCAATCTTAGATGAAGAAGCTAACTACTGGATGCCTGTTGACCAATACGTTGGAGGAATAGAACATGCGATTTTGCATTTGCTATATTCAAGATTTTTCTGCAAAGCTCTAAATGACATGTCTTTACTTGATGTCAGAGAACCATTTAAAAATCTTCTTTGCCAGGGCATGGTTCTGAAAGATGGCTCAAAAATGTCTAAATCTAAAGGCAACACAGTTAACCCAAATGAATTAATACAAAAGTTTGGCGCAGACACGGTAAGGCTATTCTCTATGTTTGCGGCACCTCCTGAACAATCTTTAGAGTGGTCAAATTCTGGAGTAAATGGTGCCCATAAATTTATAAACAAACTTTGGAATATTTCTCTAAAATTAGTTAACCAGGAAGTGGATAAAAAAAACGTTAAAGTAGAAGATAAAAATCTAAAAATAAAATTAAATCAAACTATAAAAAAAGTCTCTACTGATTTTGAAGAAAGAAATCAGTTTAATACTGCCATCGCTTCAGTAATGGAGCTTCTAAATGAAATACCAAAAACTTATATGAGCCCCAAAGTATCAAGACATGAAAATAAAATATTTAGAGAGGTCGTAGAAAATAGCCTAATAATGCTTTCGCCAATTATTCCTCATGTCTGTCACCATTTATGGATAGGGTTAGGTAAGACTACCAAGATTCATGACGAAAATTGGCCTAATTTTTCCCAAGAATTTCTTGAAGGAGATACAATAAAGATTGTTATTCAAGTTAATGGAAAAGTTCGAGGCGAGCTAGAAGTTAAGAAATCTTCGAAAGAAGAAGATATCATTAAGCAGGCGAAAGAAATTGAAAATGTGCTGAAGTATCTAGAGGCTAAGGATATTAAAAAATCGATTTATGTACCAAAAAAACTCATTAACTTTGTTGTTTAAATATTCTAGAAATTTATTTTTTTTCTTTATTATTTCCTTATTATTTTCTTCTTGTGTCTTACAACCTCTAAAAATTGCTGATAATAAAATATCTATATATTTAGATTTTAAAAATAACCCTTTAAACAAATCTCTTGTTTATGAGATTAAAAGAAACCTAAATAAGTTTAATGCTTCCATAGAAAGTGAAGAAAAAGCAAAATATATTGTAAAAATTAATGAGCATAGGATTGGGAAATTTATGGAATCTACCGATGAAGAGCTGCTACCTGCATTAATAAATCTAGAATATCAACTAAATCTAGAAATAATAAATAAGACACTAAACTCAGTAGAAAAAATTCCTATTTTCCTAACAGAAGATTTTTCTTATGATACTGAAAGCATTTTATCTAATGAAAGAAAATCTGATGAAATAAAGCAAGATTTCTTTAATCAAGTTATTGATATTTTTATCATATTTTTCTCCAATACGCCTTAATGCTTATGAATCATGAGTTTATTTTTGGCGAAGAGTTCTTAGTAATAAAAAAAAGAGAAGAAGTCATATCAAACTTCAAAAATGTAGGCTTTCAAAAAAGAACTATTATTTTCTACCAAAAAGAACTCCATGAAGAAATATCCAATATAGACTCTCAAGCAAGTCTTTTTGCTGAAAAAGAAATAATTGATCTGAGGCTTGAGAACAAAAGTTTAAGAAAAGAAGATCTTGAATTTCTTGTTAAATTAATAGAAAAAAAAATTGAAGATTTAATATTTGTTGTATCGACAACAGAAAATAAAATTAAAAGTAGCGCATGGTTCAAAAAAATATCTAAAGCTATGACTGTCCATGAAATGTCAAAGGTTTATCAAAATCAAATGAAAGACTGGATTAAAAAAGAAGCTTTAAAGCTAGAAATAAAAATTTCTGAAGAAGAAATAAATTTAATTTGCTCTAGGAATCAAGAGAATCTTCTATCAGCTTACCAAGAATTAAAGTTATTTACTCTTAGAGAAAAGTCTACAGATTTTAGTTTTATTAAAGATAGCTCTGAATATCAAATTTTCTCTCTTATCAATTGCTTAGTTTCCAATAAAACGAAGGATGCTATAAAAATATTAAAAATTTTGAAATCTAATAATGAATCCGAACAAGCTCTTATTTTTATGATAAATCAACAATTAGAAAGGCTAGAGGAGTTAAAAAATGATCCTAATTATTATGTGAGATCACCCAGAGACTATTGGCAAAATCTGAAAATCAAAAGTAAATCTATCTCCCCAATTCAAATTAAAAAAATCAGAAGAGGACTTGCATTACTCGATGTCGAATTTAAATCTGATACAACTAAAGAAAAGGATTATTTCTGGAATGAATTTAAAAGATTGATTATTAGGTTTAGCTTAGCTTAAGTTCATTTAAAAAAAGTTTTGCAACCCTTTTATAAGATTTTCCGGGTTTTCCAGATCCTACTTTTTTTCTATCTAATTCTATTATTGGAATAATCCCTTTAGTAGTATTTGTGACCCAAATTTCATCCGCTGTTTTAAGTTGGGAAATAGTAAAATCTTCTTCTATACAAGCAATATTATTCTTTTTGAGAATGTCTAATATGACCGCTCTAGTCACACCAGGGAGAATATTTTGAGATGTTGGTGGGGTTTTAATCAAATTATCTTTGCAAAAAAATACATTGCTTACAGCGCCTTCTGTAACATTTTCATTTTCGTACAAAATAGCTTCAAAAAACCCTTCTTGCTTTGATTGAATTCTACACATAACGTTTGCGAGTAGAGAAGTTGCCTTTATCTTGCTTTTTCTCCATCTAAAATCTTCAACTAACATTGCTTTCTCGCCTGAACTTAGACCAAAATTGTCTTCCATGGGATGAGAATAAATAAAAATTGTAGGAGTAATAGTTTCTGAGGGAATGTGATTTCTTACTTGATCCTCTCCTCTAGAAATTTGAAGATATACAATCTGATTTATATGCCTGTTTTTATGAACAATTTCTTGAAGAATTTGCCCAAAATCTATTTCTCTAGGAATTTTATAACCAAGTTCTTCTATATTTCTGTTTAGTCTCTCTAAATGTAAATCAAGTTTAAATATATTTCCTTTACTTGAGAGCATTACTTCGTATAAAGAATCTCCAAATAAGAAACCTCTGTCAAGAGGAGATATCTTAGCTTGATTTAAATTTTCAAAATTTCCATTTAAATAGCAAATAGACATATTTAAATTTCATCTTGCATAAAAAAACTATAAATGAAAAACATCAATGCATCAAAAGTAGAGGCAATAAAGCCTTTTGAATCTATATTTGAAACCGCTACCAAATCTATAGAGTCAATAGTTTCTCCATTTACTTGAATATCTAGTATATCTATAGGTGAATCTAATGAAACTGGTGCTTTAACACCTAAATTTTTAGATACCTCAAAAGTAAGATTATTAAAATCAGGTTTTTTTAAAGTAAGATACACATCGTCTTTTGGACCGATTTCTAATTTATCGTCAACTCCGCCCCAAACATCAATAATTGAGACAGGTTGATATTTAGCTAAAACTTTTTTAGTTCTAAAGTATTTAAAGCCGTAATCAATCAATCTTCTTGTATCTCGTAACCTTGATTTTTCTGAGGTACTATTCAAGACAATAGATATTAATCTCATATCACCTCTTTTTGCTGATGCTACGAGACAGTAACCAGAATCTTTTGTGTGTCCAGTTTTGATCCCGTCAATAGAATCATCTTGCCAAAGCAAACTATTTCTATTTAATTGTCTAATATCTGAAAAAGTAAATTCTTTTTCTTTGTAGAGTTTATATTCTTCAGGATAATCTTTTATCAAATTCATACTCAATATTGCTATATCTTCGGCTGTTGAATAATGATTTACATCAGGAAGGCCGGTTGGATTAATAAAATTTGTATTTTTAAGCCCCATTTTCAATCCATACTCATTCATTAAATCTGCAAACTCTGTCTGAGTTCCCGCTATATGTTCGGCCAAAGCACAAGCCGCGTCATTTCCAGACTGAATTACCATGCCCTTCATAAGATCATCTATGCTTACCCTTTTTCCTTCTTGGATAAACATTCTAGAGCCTTCCATTCTCCAACATTTTTCACTTATCAGTGATAAATCAGAAGAAGAAAGAAAGCCTTGAGCAATATAGTCTGCGACAATGTAACTTGTCATAATTTTCGTAATGCTTGCTAATCCTGTAGAAGCATCAGCATTTTTCTTTGCTATTATTTTTTTTGTCTCAGCATCCAAAATTAAATAACTTGTTGCAGTAACCTGAGGAATTTTAGGAATTAAAGTTTGGGAAATAATTATTGGAGAAACTAAAAGTATAATAAGAATAAATTTTTTCATATTTTAACCTTAAAGGCATAATCTATTTCCTTGCTTAATAGATAGACTGCCATTATGTAAAACGAACTTCTATTATAGCGTGACAAAACGTATAAATTTTTGTGACCTATCCAAAACTCTTTATTTTCTAAATTAATTTGTAGATATTTTTTATCTTTTTCAAAGTTTAAATTAGAAGAAATTCCCAATGAAGAGAGAGGTTTTAGTTTGAGAGAGGTTTCAAAATCAGAAGTGATTTGTTTTTTAGAAACCTCTTCAGCAATATTTCCATTCCTTTCCCAGCCATGCTTGCTTAAGTAATTGGCAACACTACCAATTGAATCCACAGGATTAAAAATGATATCTCTTAAATTATCTCCGTCAAAATCAATTGCATATGCTCTATATGAGCTGGGAATAAATTGTCCAAAACCCATGGCTCCTGCATATGAGCCTTTCGGCACAAGAGGGTTAAACTCTTCTTCTTTAGATAAAATGAAGAATTCTTCTAGTTGCTTTTTAAAAAACTTACTTCTTCTTGGGTAATCAAAAGCAAGGGTAGAAAGAGCATCGATCACTCTTTCTCTTCCTTTTATTAGACCGTAACTAGATTCGATACCTATAATTGATGTGATTATTTCCTTAGGAACACCGAAAGATTTTTCAGCACGTTCAAGGTCAGGAAGATGCTGCTTGAGGAAGTCTACTCCGTTTTTTATTCTCATTGGTGAAATGAGTCTAGATTTATAATCAGCCCAAGAGAATTTCTTTTCAGCAGGACGATTCATTGAATCAATAATATTTTGACGTTTTTCTGCTTCTTCAAAAACCTTGAGTAATTGATTCTTATCAAAATCGTGATTTTTAACCATAAGCTCAATAAAAGTCTTTACTTCATCATTTTTAGAATAATCACAATATATAAAAGAAGTAAAAGGTATAAAAAATAAAACGAAGACTTTAAAATTCAAGCTATTCTCCTTAAAGATAGAATTATACCAATGGTAGCCATATTGACTACTAAGGCAGTTCCTCCTTGACTAATAAACGGAAGCGGCATACCCACAACTGGGAAAATCCCAACCACCATTGAGGTATTAATTGTTATATATGCAATTAAGATAATTGATAACGTACCTGAAACAATTTTGGCAAATCTGCTACCACTGTATTTAGAGACAATTAAAAGCCTATAAACTAATAATGCATATATTCCAAAAAGGATAATAGCTCCAATAAGCCCAAACTCTTCAACCACCACAGAAAATATGAAATCAGTGTGGCTTTCAGGAATAAAGTCTAACTGGCTTTGACTTCCATTAATATATCCCTTGCCTGTAAGTTGGCCTGAGCCAATAGCTATTTTTGACTGTGATATATTCCAACCTGAGTCTAAGATATCTTGATTGGGACTAAAAAAAGTAAATATTCTCTCCTTTTGATAATCATATAAATTCACCCAGAGAATAGGAAGAGACAAAATAGCAAAAAACAAACCTCCAAAGATAAATTTTAAAGGCACACCTGATAGAATAATAGGAATTAAACCAGATAATAAAACTATAAACGCTGTACCAAAATCAGGCTGAAAAAAAACCAGTGAACAAGCTACTAATGAAGCGATTAGCACAATTAACCAATCGGAATTTTTTATTTTTGGGTTTCTAGTTAAGTATGCCGCGGCTGAAATAGGAAGTAAAAACCTCATTACCTCCGAAGGTTGAAAAGAAATAATGCCTAAATCTATCCACCTATTTGTATTTTGATCACTCGGCAGCAGGAGAACAAAAATTAATAAAATCAGACCAAACCAAAATCCATTGAGATAGATTGGTTCCATTTTTCTAAAATTAGAAACTGCAGCTAATGACATCATTAGTATTCCAATAAGAAAATAAATTCCTTGCCTAATAACTAAATCATATGATCCGCTGGCACTGTAAATCATTAATAGACCGAAAGTTCCTAGCGCCAATACGCACAATAAAATTATCCAATCGAAGTTTAAAGTTTGCTCTGTTGCATTTAGTTTTATATCAACAGAATAACTAAGTGGTTTATTTCTCATCTGTCCTTGTATAAAAATTAATTGCAGATTTAACTAGTGGCGCTGCTACGGCACTTCCTGATTCACCATTTTCGATTACAACCGAAACAACAAGAGAAGGTTTTTCAACGGGGCCATAACCTACAAATAGTGCATGATCCCTTAACGCTGGATTCTGTCTTATAGCATCATATTCTTTTCCAGGAAGAATACTTTTGATTTGTGCTGTACCAGTCTTTCCGGCAATTGTCGTCATATTAGAATCATAAATCTTATGTGCCGTGCCATTTTTTGCTGAAACAACGTCAACTAAAGCTGATTCCATTTTTGCCCACCTATCTATTTTATTTAATTCGATTGAATGAATTAACTCTGGAACAAAATTATCTATATTTTTTGGCTCAATTAAACTAGGTTTATAAATCTTACCTTTATTTGCTATAGCAGAGTAAGCCATAGCTAGTTGTAGCGGCGTAGCAAGAATATAGCCTTGTCCTATTCCAAGATTTATTGTGTCTCCTTTAAACCAAAAATCACCTATGTAGCCAAGCTTCCATTTCTTATCAGGCAATAATCCAGAAGACTCTTCTTCGATCAAGCCTGTTTTTTTTCCAAAACCAAATTCGTTTAGCATCGGTCTGATTCCTGACAAAGTTAAATCAAAAGCTAAATTGTAAAAATAAACATCCGATGACTCGGCAATGGCTTTTTTCATATTTACTAATCCATGACCTTCCTCTCGCCATCCTCTATAAGGTCTTGGATCGCCATCTACAAAAAATTCTCCGTTATCTTGTATTTGTTTATCCCATTTTATTATTTCATTTTCTAAAGCGGCTAGGCCTATAAAAGGTTTAAGAGTAGATGCTGGGGGATATTGTCCAGAGATTGCTCTATTGAACATAGGACTTTCTTTATCAGTTAAAAGATCTGTTATTTTTTTACTATCAATTATAGAATTTAAAATATTAGGATTATATGAAGGCGAGCTAATCAAGGCTCTAATCAATCCTGTATCTGGTTCCATTGCGACCAAGGCCCCTTTCCTTCCTTTAAACATTTTATATAAATGATTTTGGAGCTCTATATCTATAGATAATTTTAGACTCTCACCATCAGATGCGCCTGAAGTTTCTAAAATTCTAACAAGTTTTCCTCGAGCGTCCCTTTCTTGGGTCTGAAAGCCCGGTGTTCCGCGCATTATTGAATCCCATTCTTTTTCAACTCCAAGTTTCCCTATTTGCAAATTTTTGAAGTCATATGAAGACTTTAATTGTTCTCTTTCATCTGTAGAAATTTCTCCTAAGTAGCCAAGGACATGAGCTAAAGCTTCACCATGAAGAACATTTCTTTTCAAAGAAGCTAGAATCTCAAACCCATCGTATGATTCGAGACTTACTTTTAATTTTGCTAATTGCTTTTCATTCAGCCCCTTCAATAAAGGGAAAGACCCAAATGCTCTAGAATTTTTGATATTTGCATCAAATTTTCTTTTTAACTCAAAAAAATCTATCTCTAATAATCCTGATAACTCATTTAGCTTTTTCTCAGGCATTTTTATATATGCTGGCGAAACAATTAGATCCTGTCTTACCGAATTTTCAACAAGCAAATTTCCATTTCTATCATATATAAAACCCCTTATTGGATTGATAGACTTTCGATAAATCCTATTCGACTCAGCAATTGTCTGAAACTGATTACCTTGTAAAATTGTTAAACCAAATAATTGGACAAGTGTTAAGCAAAAAATTAAAGCAAAAGGAAGAAGAAGAATAATTGATCTTCTAAACTCTAAACTTTGTTTGTTTGCATTATCTTGATCAAACATTACAAATTTGGATCCCACAAACTTTCTAAGTCATATATCTTTCTAGAATCCGAAGACATGATATTTAAAACTATATCTCCTAAATCAACCAGAACCCAATCAGGCGAGTCTGCTCCCTCTA
>MDTD01121294.1_pt1 | contig 11529 bp, 13 predicted proteins | sample 811221 | NCBI WGS metagenome assembly MDTD01 (sample SAMN05326646, study PRJNA326480) | marine metagenome | isolation source: seawater | place: Pacific Ocean: South West | collected 2011
CTTTGATAAAACTTATTATATAAAAGGCACAATTTATCACAAAAATTATGGCTCCTATTGCAGGTGTAAATATTCCACAAAATAAATTAGTTCATATCGGACTTACATATATTTATGGTATCGGTAATAAGTTTTCATCTCAAATTTGTTCAGCTTTAAGCATACCTTCGTCAAAGAGAGTAAATGAGCTTACCGATGACGAAATTCTTAAAATAAGAGAATACATTGATAGCAACTTTTCTGTAGAAGGTGATTTGAGAAGAGATAATTCCTTAAGTATTAAAAGATTAGTTGATCTTGCTTGCTATAGAGGAACTAGGCATAAAAAAAAACTACCAGTAAGGGGCCAAAGAACAAGATGTAATGCAAGAACAAGAAAAGGTAAAGCTATTGCAATCGCTGGAAAAAAATTAACACCACTTAAAAAATAAATAATGTCAAAAGAAGAAAATAAAAATATTAAACAAGAAGACAAAGAATTAAAAAAAAAAAAGAGCTTTTCTAAAAAAAAGAAAACGAAAAAAAATATTTTAAATGGAATTGCTTACGTTCAATCTACTTTTAATAATACAATTGTCACTATAGCTGATAGTCAGGGAAATGTTATATCTTGGGCTTCAGCAGGTCAAAAAGGATTTAAAGGATCAAGAAAATCTACACCATATGCAGCACAAGTTGCTGCAGATGCTGCAGCAGTAAAAGCTTTGGAGTCAGGACTAAAAGTTTTATCTGTTGAAGTTAAAGGCCCAGGATCTGGAAGGGAAACTGCCCTAAGAGCATTACAAGCCAGAGGTTTTAAAATAACTTCAATTAAGGATACAACACCAATGCCACATAACGGAACAAGACCACCAAAAAAAAGGAGAGTTTAGATGGAAACCAGCAATGTAAATTTAAAAAATTGGAAATCTTTAATAAAGCCATCAAAGATTGATGTAGATCAAAATGAAGATAAGACTTTTGCAAAAGTTATAGCTGAACCATTGGAAAAAGGTTATGGCCTTACGATAGGTAATTCATTAAGAAGAATTTTACTTTCTTCTATTAGAGGAACTGCTGTAACTGCAATACAAATTGATGGTGTACAACACGAATATAGTTCTATTAAAGGCGTAAGAGAAGATGTGACTGATATAGTTTTGAATATAAAATCACTTGCATTGAAAAGTAACGCTGAAGGTAATAAAAAATTAATCTTAGATGCTAAAGGCCCAGGTGAAATTAAAGCTTCACAAATAATTCCAATTCCAGATATTGAAATTTTAAACCCTGATTTAGTAATTTGTAATTTAGACGAAAATACTAACTTTCACATGGAGCTTTTTGTAGGAAATGGAAAAGGTTATGTATCTGCAGAGTTAAATAAACCAGAAGAACCACCTTTAGGATTAATTCCAATTGACTCATTGTTTAGTCCTGTAAAAAAAGTTTCCTATTCTGTAAGCACTGCAAGAGAAGGAAAAGCTTTAGATTATGACAAGTTAACTATGGAAATCGAAACCAACGGATCAATTACTGCAGAAGATGCTCTAGCTTATTCTGCAAGAATTTTTCAAGATCAATTAGGAATGTTTATTAATTTTGACGAACCACAAGAAATTAAAATACAAGACCAACCAAAGGAGCCTGAATTTAATCAAAATCTTTTAAGAAAGGTTGATGAATTAGAACTTTCAGTGAGATCAATGAATTGTTTAAAAAATGATAATATCATTTACATAGGTGATTTAGTTCAAAAATCTGAAGGAGAAATGTTAAGAACACCAAATTTTGGTAGAAAATCTTTAAATGAAATCAAAGAAGTTCTTAGTGGAATGTCATTATACTTAGGAATGGAAATACCAAATTGGCCGCCAGATAATATAGCTGAATTATCAAAGAAATTAGAGGATGCTATATAACAATGAGACATAGGTTCGGTAATAAAAAATTAAATAGGACATCAGAGCATAGAAAGGCATTAATTAAAAATATGCTAAATTCTCTAGTTAAATATGAACAGATCACAACTACTTTACCCAAAGCTAAAGTTTTAAAACCTGAAGCTGATAAACTTATAACAATTGGTAAAAAGGATACTTTAGCAAATACTAAAAGGCTTGTTTCGAAATTACAAAATATACAAACAGTAAATAAAATCAGAAAAACACTTTCAAAAAGATACGACACTAGAAAAGGGGGATATACAAGAATTATAAAAGCAGGCTTTAGGTATGGTGATAATGCACCAATGGCTATAATTGAATTTGTAGACAGAGATCTAGAAGCAAAAAGAGTTGATAGAAAAAAAATCAAATCTGAAGAAAAAATAAACCCAAATCAAACACCAGAACAAAAAACAGCTTAAATAAAATAAAAAACCAAAATGGTAGAGGTAATTAAAATTGATAATTCCTCAGTAGGTTTGAGAATTGATAAATGGATAAAAATAAATTTAACAAAAATACCACAAAGCTTAATTGAAAAAGATCTAAGAAATGGCAAAATTAAAGTAAACAAAAAAAAAGTTAAAAGTTCTTATAAACTCAATAAATTAGATCAAATATATTTATATAATGTTTCATATAAAAGTTTATCAAACAAGAAAAAAATATTTATACCAAGTGATGTAATTATAAAAGAAACTGAAAAAGATATAATAGAAGATAATATTGACTTTATAGTAGTTAATAAAAAATCAGGACTACCAGTACAAGGTGGAACAAAGATTAAAGAAAATTTAATCAATATACTTTCGAACAGTAATTACTTTAAAGACACAAAACCATATATAGTTCATAGAATTGATAAGGATACATCCGGTGTAATAATAATAGCTAAAAACAGAACTACAGCACAACAATTAACCAGTTTATTTAGATTAAGGAAAATACATAAAATTTACCTTGCTTTATCCTTTGGCACTATTGATAAAGATCAAGATACAATAGATAATAATTTAATTAGATATGAAGGTAATAAAAAAATTTTAGAAAGAGCAGTTACCAGCTATCAAATAATTGATAATAATAAAAATTATTCTTTATTTAAACTTAAGCCTAAAACAGGAAGGAAGCATCAAATTCGTAAACATTTGGTTGATATGGGTTGTCCTATTATAGGTGATAAAAAATATTTTATTGAAAAACCAAGCAAATCAAATCAGTTAATGTTACATGCATATGAAATTAAATTTATTTTAAATAACAAAAAATATACTTTTAAAGCAAATTTACCCAATTATTTTAAAAATTTTTTGGTTAAGAATAATTTGAAACAGAAAGATTTTTAATTAGATTTTTTTCTAAAGTATCGATAAATTCGGAATATTTAATATTTGATATTTCATTTAATAAAAGTATTTTTTTATTTTTAATTCCACAGGGAATTATTTTATTAAAATCTTTACGATCATTACAGATATTTATTGAGAATCCATGGTATGCAATCCATTTTTTAACTTTAATACCTATTGCAGCGATTTTTTTGCTTTCATTGTTATGATTAATCCATATCCCAATATTTTTACGATCACTATTACTTGCTATTTTAAAATCTTTAAAAGTATTTATAATTGAATTTTCTAAAGAAATTATAAATTTCCTTATATCTCTTCTTCTTTTATTTAAATCTATAACTAAATAACATATAGCTTGCCCAGGAGCGTGGCATGTAATTTTTCCTCCTCTAGATGTTTTGATGACGTCAATAGACTTATCCAAAATATCAGATTTATTGAAGCTGGTGCCAGCTGTATAAATTTTATTATGTTCTAAAAACCAAATTAGTTCATTGGCTTCATTATTAATTACTTTTTCCAACCTTTCTTCAAGTAAATTAATAGCATAAGAATAATCTACTGGTTTTACTGACCTTTTTATCTCTATACTCATATTTAATTTGTAATATAAGGATATCGCTCAAAAAAACTAGGATTTTCATTTATGAGTTTAATAAAAAAAAGTAAAGAAAAAATTGTAAATTTTGAATTTAATAAAGAGTATATAAAAGTAATTACAGAAAAAATTTCAAGTAATGATGCAGCTTTTATAAACAATTCATTTATGGAAATGCACCCAGCTGATGCGGCTGATATTATTGAACATTTGTCACAAGATGATAGAGAAAATTTAATCAAGTTAAATAACTTTAAAATTAATCCATCTATATTTATTGAATTAAATGAAGCTATTCAGACAGAAGTAACAAAATATTTATCCAATGAAAGTATCGTATTTATTTTAAAAAACCTTGACTCAGATGATGCTATAAAAATTCTAGAAAATTTAGACGAAAAAAATAAAAACGATATTTTAAGTTCACTTCCACCAAAAGATAGGTTTGTTTTATTAGAAAGCTTAAGTTATCCCGAGGACAGTGCGGCACGTCTTATGCAAAGACAATTTACAGCAATTCCTAGCAATTGGTCTGTCGGTCAAACAATAGATTATTTAAGAGAAAACAAAGATTTGCCAGAGGAATTTTTAGAAATTTTTATAGTAGATAACGAATTTAAGCCAATAGGAACTGTTCCATCTTCTAAAGTTTTAAGAACTTCACGTGACACAAAAATGATTTCAATTACTAATGAAACACAATTTTTAATTCCAGTTGATATGGATAGAGAAGAAGTTGGTAGAATGTTTGAGAATTATAATCTTAATTCTGCATGTGTAGTTGATAAAAATAATAAGCTCGTAGGCATGATCACTAATGATGATGTTTTAACTGTACTTGCTGAGGAAGCTGAAGAAGATGCTTTAAGATTAGCAGGAGTTGGTGACGAAGAAATTACGGATGGAATTATTACAAAAACTAAAAGAAGATTTAATTGGTTGTTATTAAATTTGTTTACAGCATTTATCGCAACATGGGTAATTAGTTTATTTGGAGCCACAATAGAGCAAATGGTAGCTTTAGCTTTTTTAATGCCAATTGTTGCATCAATGGGTGGTAATGCTGGAATGCAAACATTAGCAGTTACTGTTAGGGCTATAGCAACAAATGATTTAACAGAAAATAATTTTTCACAGAATATAATTAAAGAATTTTCTATAGGAATTTTAAATGGATTTATTTTTGCTATAATTAGTGCAGCTATCGTACAATTATGGTTTCAAGATTCAGTTTTATCTTTGATTATTTCTATATCAATGATTTTAAACATGATTGTTGCAGGACTATTTGGAATTTTAATACCAATAAGTTTAAAAAAATTTAAAGTTGATCCAGCAATTGCCTCAAGTGTATTTGTAACAACAATTACTGATGTAATTGGCTTTTTATCCTTTTTGGGTATAGGAGCTTATTTTTTCTATTAATTAAACATTATCGATTAATCTTACTTTATTTTGCCAATATGCAACAAATATTCTAAAGTTTCTTTTAGATATTTTCTTAGACAAATCATTTGTATTTCTAATTTCAAAATATTCAATTTTATCACACAACTTTAAAATTTCAGAATTATAAATATTTAATAATTTCACATTATTAAATTTTTTTTTAATCATTATTTTAAAATTAAACATCAATTTTGAAATTTTCTCAGATTTAATTAAACTACTCTTAGACAAAAGTTTATTCCTTGATGATAAAGGAAGATAATTTTTGTTTCTAATGGTTTTGCATACAATTATTTTTGTATCAAATTTACTTTTTAAATATTTCTTAATTAAGAACGCTTGTTGAAAATCTTTTTCACCAAGAAATATATATTTAGCATTAATATTTTGTAAAAATCTGTTAATTACCGCTAAAACACCTTGAAAATGTCCAGCACGATGCTTTGCACACATAAATTTATCTTTATTAACAATTAATAACTTTTTCTTTATCCCTCTTTTATAAATTTCTTTTTTATCAGGGATAAATAAATAGTTTACATTTAGCTTTTTTAAGATTGATATATCTTTGTTTATATTACGTGGATATTTAATAAAATCTTTTTTTTCGTTGAATTGAGAAGGATTGACAAAAATACTTACTAATACTTTTTTAGTTTTTTGTTTTGCCCTTTTAATCAACGATATATGACCCTTGTGAAGAGATCCCATTGTTGGAATGAAACCAATATTTTCATCGAAATTAATTTCTTTATTTAAAATATTAAAGCTTTTAATAATTCTCATTTGTGATACTTGATTAAATATTACATTATGATCAAACAAGCAATAATACCTCTTGCTGGATTAGGCACAAGATTACTACCATTAACTAGTGTATTTCCAAAAGAATTACTTCCTATTAATGGTAAACCAGGTTTAGAATATATATTAGATGAATGTATAGACGCAGGTGTAAAAGAAATTATATTAATTATTTCAAACAAAAAAAAACTTATCAAAAAATATTTCTATAATGATAAATATTATAAAAATATTATTAAAACAAAAAATGATAGTCGTATTAAAAAAGAATATAAAAAAATACTTTCTTTAAAAAAGAAAATAAAATTTGTATATCAAAATAAACCCCTTGGTACAGGAGATGCTGTTTTAAAAGTTAAAAAATTTATTAAAACATCACATTTTTTGATGCTATTTCCAGATGATCTTATTTTAAAAAGAAACTGCTCAAAAGATATGATTGCTTTACATAAAAAACATAATTGTTCCGTAATGGCTTCAATTAAAGTTAAAAAAAAAGATGTTAGTAGATGGGGTATATATTCAGTAAAAAAAAAAATAAATAAAAGAAATTTTATTATTAAAGATGTAATAGAAAAGCCTTCATTTATAAATGCACCATCGAATAATGCTGTTATTGGAAGGTATGTATTGCCAAAGGAAATTTTTACAAAACTAGAGAAGCAAAATAAAGGTATAGGTGGTGAAGTACATATCACTGACTCAATAAGAAAACTAATTAATGATAATCATAAGTTTATTGGCCATAATTTTGCCGGTAAATATTTAGACTGTGGCACAATGAACGGTTATATAAAATCATCTTTAGAAATTTCAAAACTATGAAATTATGCATGGTAGGTACAGGCTATGTTGGTTTGGTAAGCGGTGTATGCTTTTCGGAACTTGGTAATGATGTTATTTGTGTTGATAAAAATATAGCTAAAATAAATAAATTAAAAAGATCCATTATACCAATATATGAACCTGGCTTAGATGAGTTACTCAAAAAAAATTACAAATCAGGAAGATTAAAGTTTTCTAATAATCTTGCTGAGTCAGTTCAAAAATCAAATATTATTTTTATTTGTGTAGGTACACCAACTAAAAAAAATAAATACGAGGCAGATTTATCACAAGTTTATTCAGTAGCTAGGGAAATTAGTAAAAATATTAAATCTTTTAAAATAATTGTAAATAAGTCAACTGTCCCTGTAATGACTGGTGATAAAGTTGAAAAAATAATATCAAATAAAGTAAAAAAAAAAATTTTTAGTGTAGTGTCAAATCCTGAATTTTTACGTGAAGGTGAGGCTATTAGAGATTTTATTTATCCAGATAGAGTTGTTATTGGCACATCTGAAAAAAAATCAAATAAAATATTAAAAAATTTATATTCCCCTTTAATATCTAAAGGAGCAAAGTATATTAATACCTCGAGACGAGCAGCTGAATTAATTAAGTATGCCTCAAATGCCTTTCTTGCTACTAAAATAACATTTATAAATGAATTAGCAAATTTGTGTGAAAAATTAAAGATCAATATCGAAGATGTTTCTATTGGAATTGGTACTGATAATAGAATAGGTGGTAGGTTTCTTAGAGCAGGACCTGCTTATGGAGGATCGTGTTTTCCTAAGGACACAAGAGCATTAATTGATACTGCTAAAAAATCGAAATCATCTCTATCAGTAATTAATACAGTAATAAATTCTAATAATAAGAGATCTAAACTTCTTTTAAAGAGAATTAGTAAGATATTAAACAATAAAATCAAAAATAAAAAAATAACTTTTCTAGGTGTAACATTTAAAGCTAATACAGACGACATGAGAGAGTCTCCAAGTTTAGAAATGATACCTTTTTTAAATAGAAAGGGAGCTAAAATTAAATATTATGATCCTACAGGAATTAAAAATGAATTTAAAAAATTTAAAAACGTACAATTTAAAAATAATATTAAAGATGCATGTGAAATGTCCGATTTAGTTGTTATTCATACTGAATGGAATGAGTTTAAACTTATAGATTTAAAAAAAATTGTTAAAAAAAGAAATTTTATTGTCTATGATATGAGAAATATATATTCAGCTGAAAAGATGAGAAAACAAAAGATCAAATACTTTTGCATAGGTAAGTAGCCTAATTTATTTCAAATATTGCGTCAACTTCAACTGCTACTCCCAACGGTAAACTATTAGTACTAACTGCGGCCCTTGAATGCATACCTGCTTCACCAAATATTTTAACTATTGTTTCTGACGCACCATTTATAACTTTAGGTTGTTCAGTGAAGTCATCTGTTGAGTTTACAAACCCAGTTAATTTAATGCAGGATTTGACCCTAGAAAGATCGCCGGACAAATGATTTTTTGTTTGTGAAACAATACTTAAAGCACATCTTTTTGCAGCTTCATAACCTTCTTCAACACTTAGGTCTTTTCCAAGTTTACCTTTTATTAAATTGCCATCTTTATCAATAGAAATTTGTCCAGATATATAAAGCAATTTGCCAACTTCTATTGTTGCAACGTATGAACCGACGGGCGCTGCAGCCTTAGGTAGATCGATATTTAAATCCTTTAATTTTTCATCAAAATTCATCTATTTTTATTCTCTACATAGAATATCTTTTAAAGTTCTCTCATCCTGCGGAGGGCATTTTCCAAATGGTTTAGATAGATTTGGTTTTTTAATTGATTGACATGATGCTACAAACAATAATGAAATTAACAATATTAATATTTTTTTCATTTTTTTCCTTTTTTTTTATTTTTGTCATATTCTTTTCTCTTTTCTATCAAAATTAAAGCTTCTTCCATAGTTATTTCTGTAGGATCTTTCTCTTCAGGAATTGTTGCATTTAGTGATTTATATTTAATATATGGACCATATTGACCTTTCATAATTCTTACTGGTTTCTTGTCATCAGGATGTTCACCCAAATCTTTAATTAAAGATGACGAAATTCTACCTGGTTTAGCTTCTGCAATTAATGTTATTGCTCTATTAAGACCAATAGTGAACAGTTCTTCTACATTTTCTAATCTTGCAGATTTATTTTCACACTTTAAATAAGGACCAAATCTTCCTGAATTAATAGTAATATCTTGACCGTTATCTGGATGTTGACCAATTATCTTTGGAAGAGAGCATAAATATTTAGCTTTATCTAAATTAATTTGATCAATCTCTATTCCTTTTGGAATAGACACATTCTTTAAATTATTATTTTCTTTCCTCTTCTTTTTTTTCTTTGTAGGATTTTCATCTTCCATTATTTCATATTGAAGATATGGACCAAATCTTCCATTTTTCAAATATATATCTTTACCATTTTCATTTTGACCAATTAATTTAGGTTCTGCTAAAGCAATTTGATCATTAGCTTTGGTTTTTGAAAGAGGTCTGGTAAATTTACAATCAGGATAGTTTGAACAGCCAATAAATGCTCCACCTCTAAAACTATTTTTTAAACTCAGTTCTCCTGTATTACATAATTTACACTTTCTGTTAATTTTGCCATTTTCATCAGCTTCAAAAATAAGCTCACCAAGACTTTCATTTAAAAGATCTAAAACTTCTCTGGTTCTTTTTTCTTTTACATTTGAAACATTGTTATTGAAGTCTTTCCAGAAATTATCAAGAACTTTTATCCATTCTTCTTTGCCTGAGGTAATATCGTCAAGTTGCTCCTCAAGCCCTGCAGTAAATCCGTAATCAACATATTTTGAGAAAAGTTTTTCCAAGAAAGCTGATAATAATTTTCCTCTATCTGTTGGAAAGAATCTTTTATTAATTACATCTGCATATCCTCTATTAGATATTACAGAAATAATGCTCGCATATGTTGACGGTCTACCTATTCCCAATTCTTCAAGTTTTTTAACTAAACTTGCCTCTGAATACCTTGGAGGAGGTTGAGTAAAATGCTGTTCATCAATAAATTCATCAGTTGAAACTTCATCTTTGTCTACATCTGGTAAAATTTTTTCATCTTCATCATCAATTCTGGTTAATTTTAAAAAACCATCGAATTTAATTGTAGATCCTGAACATTTAAATTGATTTAAATTGTCATCAGAAATAATAGTAATTGTTTTTCTATCAAATTTAGCTGACTCCATTTGCGATGAAAGCGCCCTTGACCAAATAAGATCATATAACTTAATTTGATCGGTGCTTAAAAATTTTTTCATACTTTCTGGAGTTCTAGAAATATCAGTAGGTCTTATTGCTTCATGTGCCTCTTGTGCATTTTTTGCTTTTTTCCCTGAAAAGTTATTTGGTTGTTGGGGAAGATAATTGTCTCCATATGAATTTTGTATAAAATTTCTAAAATCTGAAATAGCATCTTTTGATATGTTAGTCCCATCTGTTCGCATATAGGTTATTAAACCAAGAGTATCACCCTCAATATCAATACCTTGATATAATCTTTGAGCAATTTGCATTGTTCTAGATGCGCCAAATCCTAATTTACTTGATGCTGTTTGTTGTAAAGTTGATGTAGTAAATGGTCCTGGTGGATTTCTTGTATATATCTTAGAAGTAATATCTAAAATCTTATATTTTGATTTTTTAATTATTTCGATTGCTTTATTAATATCTTCTTTATTTTTAAATGTAAATTTTTCAACTTTATTTTCATTTAATATTACTAAATTTGAATTTAAAATGTTTCCATTCAAAGTTTTAAAATTGACATTTAAAGTCCAAAACTCTTCAGGTATAAATTGCTCTATTTCATGTTCTCTTTCGGTCAAAAGTCTTAAAGCAACAGATTGAACTCTGCCAGCTGATTTAGATCCAGGTAATTTAGTCCAAAGTATAGGTGATATATTGAAACCAACAAGGTAATCTAAGGCTCTTCTAGCCATGTAAGCGTCAACAAGGTTTGTTTCTATATTTCTTGGATTGTCTATTCCTTTTGTTACAGCTTTTTTTGTAATTTCGTTAAAAACTACTCTTTCAATTTTTTTGTCTTTTAAAATTTTTTTTTCGTCTAAATATTCTTTTACATGCCAAGCTATTGCCTCTCCTTCGCGATCTGGGTCAGTTGCAAGAATTATTTTTTCTGATTTTTTTGCAGCATCAGCTATTTCTTTTAAATATTTTTTTGAAAAACTATCTACTTCCCAAATCATTTTAAATTTATCTTCGGGATCAACTGATCCGTTCTTAGAGGGAAGATCTCTAATATGACCATAACTTGCTAATACTGTATAATTTCCACCTAAGTATTTATTAATAGTCTTAGCTTTTGCTGGACTTTCAACAATTACAAGATTCATATGTAGTGAAACTACACAAAAAATATACGTATAGTCAAATTAATAAATTTTTGATTTAGATTCACTGCGATTTAACAGTCTTTTTATATTTGCTCTATGTGTATAAAAAATTAGAACAAACATAATTA
>MDTD01028576.1_pt1 | contig 11527 bp, 9 predicted proteins | sample 811221 | NCBI WGS metagenome assembly MDTD01 (sample SAMN05326646, study PRJNA326480) | marine metagenome | isolation source: seawater | place: Pacific Ocean: South West | collected 2011
CTCGATGGCGAGGAAGTGGAGAAGTCGGAAAACAACTGGTCAAGATGGGCCAGGGGTGGTGGCGGCAGCAGGAGTCGCAGCAGGGGATCCGGTGGTTCGAGCAGACGTGGTTCATGGGGAGGCTTCCCCGTCGCGGCCATGGAGATGGACCGAGTCAATCGATTTGCCTTGTGGGTCGGTGTCCCCGATGCGGACATGCCGATGATCGAGGTGATCCATGCCGGATACATGAGCGACTACGACACCATGAGCGAGGCCTACGAAACGGCGGTCCAGGAAGCCTATGACGCCATGGAGGATGACGGCGGTCGTGGACGATGGATGAAACGGCGTACAGTTCGTAACGAAGTGACGGATCTCTACCGAGAGAAGCTTCTTGCAAGAGAGGACGCCTTCTTCGAGGAGTTCGAGGTTCTTCTTCCGGACGGCACCGATCCGGAGATCATCGGCACGATTCGTCGGGCTCAGGATCGGGATCGCCTCCGAAGTGGACAGCAGCAGTCAGGCTGGGCGCTTCGTCAGAATCCGGAATCGACGATTGATCTGGCTTCCATCCTTCTCTCGGTCGATCCGGTGGAACTCGACAAGAAGGATCGTCTTCAGCTCGTAGGTCTCATCGCCGACTACGAGGAGCAGATCTCCGCTGACCTCGATCTGCTCAATGAGCAGCTCGAGAAACTCGAGTCCATTCAGGGTCGACTCTGGTCGGGCGAGGAGTACGAACAGGACATTCGCGGGAAGATGGAGTCGCTGCGACAGAAGCGTCAGAAGCAGGTTGGAGAAACAGCCATCCGGCTCACAGTACTCAATCGCGATGCGTTGGAAAGCATGATCGAGGTTCTTCCGGATGACACGGGCTGGTATCTTCAGGAGGAATACGACAAGAACGCCTTCTCGGAAGTATTCAACGATTCAACCGCTGTCGATGACGTCATCGCGGAATCCATTGCTTTGGAAAGTGTCTCGCCTGCCGAGCGGCAGACCATCGAGACCATGGCCATGGATCATCGGATGAAGTACCGTGAATTGACGAATCAGATGCTCGAGCTGGCAAAGACCAGGGCGGCCATTGTCGCCTCCTGGCCTCCTAACGAGGAGATGATGGATGGCTGGATGAAGTTCGAGCAGCTCGAGTACGACCGAGGTGAACTCAATGGTCGAACCAGAGCGAGGCTGCAACTCCTGCTTGGCGATGAAAGAGCCATCGAGGTGAGTGGTCTGATGCCTGAAATGGAAGAGATGCTCGAGGATGAAAGTGAATTGTCGGTTGAGGTGAAGTAGGTGTGGCCTGAGCGGGTACGAACCGTCGCTCTCACGGCTGCCTTGGTCGCCATTCTCCTGCTGCCCGTCTCTGGCTGCGGTTCATCGCAGTCCATCGTCGAGAGGCAAGGTCCTGATGCGACTCTGGCAAGACTTCCTGTCGATGCCACAGATGCAACATGGCCATCGAACGATCTGCGAACGATGGTGGTTCGACCCACCTTCGACGAATCGCCGGCCGGAATAACCAGCTTTGACGGCCGGACAACATTGGCCATTCTCGATCCTGAGAGAGCGACCTGGGTCCTCGGTGCCAGATTGACGGATCAGCAGGGACTCGATCTGACGGATCAGATACAGCAACTGATCGTTCAGGACTCCTTCCTTGAGGATCATGCCCACGCTCTGGAAGTACATCTCCTTCGTCAGCCCGAGGATGGGAGTACTTCCATGGACATCGAAGGTGGTCAGTGGCGAGTGCTCACGACTGACGCGTCCAACTCGGGCAGCATCATCCGTTTTGGGGTTGTGAATGCCCACACGGGAGAACTCGTTGGAGAGGCCGCCATGGATCCCATAACCGCACGGGATCTCATGCATCGGCTGGCGGCGGCGATTCGTTCCCCAGGCTCCTGATCGTCAGATCGATTCCCTCCTACTTGGTACGCTTACCGGAAGAGTTCAGAGGAGGTTCTTGAGTGTCTTGCCGACGGTTCATGCTTGTTCTGTCCCTGCTGGTTCCGTTCCTCATCGGAATGGGTGACAGCCCCCAACCCCTGGTCAAGCGTGGTGGTGATGGTGGTGGTGCGGAGACAGTCAGTATTCAACTTGGAAATGGTGTGGTCGGTGTCTGGGATATTCGAACAGGGACATTGCTCAAGGGCTTGATACGGACGCATCAGAGCGATGTATCGCTGGAGCTTGAAGTCGATCCGCCATCCTGGTTCATGCGACAGGGGGAGAACGACCAGAAGATCGTGAGCTATTCATGGCGTGGATATCGAATCGAGGATGGCAATGTGGTGCTCATGCATGAACTGCGATCTCCAACCGGGGAAGTCAGGAACATTCAGGAGCGTCCAGAGTCGACTGTCGGCATCAATGGTCTGCTTGCCATCCGGAGTACCTTCGATTGCATCGATGGCGGGGATGGTTCATCCAGAGTCATCAAGCGGATTCGAACCGGGACTCCGGGCGGCGTGACCATGCCCATTGCGACGAATGGGCATCTGGTTCCACTGGGCTTGAATGACAACTTCCTCGCCGACGTCGTGTTCAGGACTAGCGGCAGCACTCAGGTGACCATCTCCTTCAACGGACACTGGATTGAGAAGTCCTCGAAGGTGGCTTCTGGAAGTGAGGCATCGAAATGATCTGTGCGCTTCTCTGGATTGTCTCATCACTGTTTCTGTCCACTGGCATGGCCACGCCAGGTATCACCATTCGCATATGGGATATTCAGGTCTCGCCCGCCGATCTGCCTCAGCTGGATCCCGGTCAGGCCCCCAACGACATCGCGGTTGTTCCGACGCTCGACCTGAATTCGCCAGCCGATTTTCTTGGCCATGAAAACACCTTCTATCTTCTGGCAGATGCTGATCTGGCCATCAGCGAACCGGGTGTCTACGAATTCCAGTTGAACAGTGACGATGGTTCCGAGCTTTGGATCGCCGGTACACGTGTGATCGACAACGGTGGCTTGCATGCGGCAAAGAAGGTGGAGGGTCGAATCGCGCTTGATGTCGGGCAGCATCCCATTCAGATCAAGTTCTTCCAAGGGACGGTTGATGCGGTTCTTCAGCTTTTCTGGAAGCCGCCACTGCAGACCGACTTCGTGATCGTTCCCGAAACCGCCTTGAAGACCAATCTGCCGACGTCTCTCCCGACTTCGCCCGGACCGAAGTCCATCGTCCGTGAGAAGTCGCCCCGGCTGCCTGGGCATGGCTCGAAGCTGGAGGGCCTTCATTCTGGAATGGATGCCTTGCATTCGGCGTTGCCTGAGCTTGATGGTCACGTCACCGGAATGGCGATGTCGAAGGACGACTCGTTGCTGCTGTTGACGGATCAGGGCAGTCTTTGGCGGGTGACACCTCCCGAGCGGTCCAATGTGAAGGCCTCGATGAAGAGAATCGCGGAAGGGCTTGATGATCCCGGGGGCCTCGTCGTGGCCGATGACGGCATCTGGATCATTCAGCGTGAGGAGCTCACTCGGCTTCGAGATCTGAATGCTGACGGCGTCATTGATGAATACGCCGCCATCTCGACCGGCTGGCCCGTCACCGGGCACGACAGCGGTACCGCGCGTGGTCTGATGCCTGTTGGTGATGATTTTCTCGTGATGCTCACGAAGACCAGCGAGCAGGCCAGTGAACACCGGGGCACGCTTGTTCGCATCTCACGCGATGGGAGCTGGGATCTGGTCGGGGATGGGCTGCTAGAACCGACCGGTTTCTCAAGTGGTTCGGGGCATGGCCCGGCGATCATCGATCAGGCCGCGTCGACTGGCGTTCTGCCAATGATCCCCAATGTTCGGGATCTTTCCGGCCAGGGTGTACGACTGCCCGCAGGTGCCTCGCCTCGGTCAGCCATGTGGTTGGAATCGGGACCATGGAAGGATCAACTTCTCGTGGTGGACGGTGGCGGTCATGGAATCAGAAGAGTTGCCTTCGATCAACACGACAATGGATTCCAGGGGGCTGTCTTCAGAGTGTCCCAGGGACTCGGTGACAGTATCGATCACATCATGGGTGGCCCGGAGGATCAGATCTGGCTGGTATCCCACGATGATCGTGGCCCCCGTCTTAGTCGACTTGAGATGCATCGTCATCTCTTCCAGATGGAATCGATCGAAGCCTACGCGAACGGTCTTCTTGTTCGTTTTTCCGACTCTGTCGAACCGCTGATTGCATCCGAGCCCTCCGCCTGGTTCATCATGATGGAATCCCTGAATGGGGCAAATGGTCGCAATGCCATGGACAGGGTGGTCGTCGATCGTGCGACCGTGCTTGCGGATGGGCGTTCAGTTTTCATCGGGACGGATGATCTCAATGACGGATCCTTGCTTCATCTCCAGTTGGTCGGCCCATGGTCCAGTCAGGCAGGGCGGCGTCTGCACAGCAACGAAGCCTGGTACACCATGAATGAGGTTCCGTTGCGAAACATGGTGCCTGCTTCGACCCCTCGAATGGATGGACACAATCGTCTCACTCCGATGCAGGAGGCGGAAGGTTGGACGCTTCTGTTCGACGGCGAGTCGATGGATCACTGGCGGGGGTTCGGCAAGGATCATTTTCCGGAGGAATGGACCATCAGGGATGGCCAGCTCATCCGAACCCAGCCGTCCGGTGACATCATCACGCGTGAACAGTTCGACGACTTCGAACTCTCGCTGGATTGGAAGGTCGAGCCCGGTGGCAACAGTGGTGTCTTCTTCAACGTTGCCTCGGATATTGGCAATGCCGTCTACCATACGGGTCCGGAGATGCAGTTGCTGGATAATCAGGGGCATCCCGATGGCGGAAGTCCGCTGACATCCGCCGGATCCAACTATGCCCTGCATCCTCCCCTCTGGGATGTCGCGGCACCGGCGGATTCCTGGAACAGATCCAGGCTTGTTGTCCGCGGAGACGCCGTGGAGCATTGGCTCAACGGTGTCCTGATCGTGGAGTATCGTCTCGGTACACCTGAGTGGCGACGTCGTGTGGAGGACAGCAAGTTCCGTAGCATGCCCCAGTACGGCAGCAGGCAGAGTGGACATATCGCACTGCAGGATCATGGTGAGAAAGTGTCGTTTCGGAACATTCGGATCAGAAGGCTTGAAATGGGGGACTCGGAATGAGCCGTAAATCGTTCTTCAAAGAGAAGGATCGAAAGCTGCCCGACTCGACCTCGGTGGATGATGGCATCGCCGCAGCGGTCTATCGATGTCTGCTGGATCCGATGATCGTGATCGATTCAGATGGGCTGGTGGTCGAATTCAACTCGGCGGCTGAGGATCTCTTCGGATATTCGAGGGAGCAGGTCAAGGGGGAATTGCTGGCGGATCTGATCATTCCCGAGGAGATGCGTGAGGCGCATGCCAATGGGATCAAGCATTTCATGAAGACCGGCGAAGGGCCCGTCATCGGGAAGCGAATCGAAATCGAGGCCATTCGAAAGGATGGCGTCAGATTTCCGGTTGAGCTGGGCGTGGCCCATACCTCGATCGATGAAAAGGAACTGTTTGTTGCGGTGATCCGGGATCTCTCAGCGGAAAAACTGCTCGAGGCGGAGAACGTCAGGGTACGGCGATATCTCGATCTGATCATGGGCAACAGTCCTTCCGTCTTCTATCTGCTCAGTCAGGAACCAGGCGGGGAATCTGTCTTCAAATGGGTCAGCCCGAACATCAAGGAGATCCTCGGGATCGATCCGGACGACTTGATCCTGCAGAAGGTTGAAATGAGCTCGTTGGTCCACGAGAACAACCTCGACCAGGTTCGGGAGTATCAGGATGAAATCTGGGATTCAGGCGAGGGCTCGTTCGAGTATCGCGTCATGACCCCTGATTCGAGATCCTTGTGGGTCCGCGACACTCAGCGGGTTTTGAGCCATGGAGCAGATGACGTCAAGGAGATCGTCGGAACGCTTCAGGACATCACGGAGACGCGTGTCGGTGAAGAGCGGGAGCGGACCCTTCGCCGCGAGCTTGATCATCGAGTGAAGAACAATCTCCAGATCATCCTTGGCGTCTGCGACAAGGCCGCCATCTCCGATGTCCTGGACAAGAATCTGATGGTCGGACTGGCCGCGAGGATTCGATCGATGTCCCTGGTGCACCAGTTGCTGGCAGATGGTGGATGGCGTCCGATTGATCTTGGTGAGGTCATTCGTCAGGGCGTGCTTGGTCTGGCTGGTGAGGAGGCCTGGGCCAAGGTGCGTATGAAGGGGAATGAACTGGCGGTCGGGGTCGATGCGGCGATGACGCTCGGTTCCGTCATCAATGAATTGATAACCAACGCCTCGAAGTACGGTGGTCTGACCCCGGATGGGCAGGGCGTGGACGTTTCCTGGGTCATTCAGGTGCGTGGCGATGACGCCTTCATGAAGCTCGACTGGCAGGAGAGTGTCCCAAGCGGCTCGGAGGCCTCCTTCGACCGTAGAAGCTTCGGTATTCAGTTGATAGAGTCCATGATTCCCTATGAGCTGGACGGAGAAGTCGTCCTTGATGTCGTCGATGGTGGTGTGAGCTTCCAGGCGACGGTGCCGTTGGAAAACTGTACGATCGATATCGGCCGAGTTCGCGGTCGTATTCGTGATGAGGATGTTCACTGATGTCTTCGCAGGATCGAAAATTCAGGATTCTGGTCGTCGAGGACGCCTTTCTGATCGGTATGGATTTGAAGATGTCTCTTGAGCAGATGGGCTACGAGGTCCTTGGTCCGGTGCCCACCTCTGCCAGAGCGTTGGATATCCTGAAGCGTGACGGATGTGACGGTGCGATCCTGGATGTGAGTCTGGGTCGAGAGACATCCGAGTCGGTCGCCGATCAGCTCGTGTCACAGGACATCCCGTTCTTCTTCCTGACTGGGTACAGCAGGAACAACATCAACGATCCTTCTTTGCAGAATCGACCGCTGTACCACAAGCCGATGAACCGCGAGAGTCTTGGACAGGCGGTGGATTCGCATCTCACCAATCATCGAGCGGCCTGATGTCTGGTGGAGCTCATGAGGATGTTCCGCTTGGTCCGGACAACACTCCCTACGACTCGATGGGTGGGGAGGCCCGGGTCCGTCTTCTGGCGGACACGTTCTACGAGGTCATGGATCGCAATCCGGAATTCCAGGGGATCAGGGCACTTCATCCCGATGATCTGGGCACTTCACGTGACAAGTTCTTCCAGTTCCTGAGTGGGTGGCTCGGGGGTCCCCAGCTCTACATCCAGCAACACGGGCATCCTCGCCTGAGAATGCGCCATGCGCCGTTTCCGATTGGTGAATCCGAGCGGGATCAATGGCTCGGTTGCATGGCCGAGGCCATGGATGAAATGAGCATCAGCGGCCAGCTGCGGACGTTCCTGGATGCCAGATTCGCCCAGGTCGCGGATTTCATGCGAAACCGCGGTTGATCACTCCAGATTTCGAACGGCTGGAACCGGTAGTCCGATGGAGTCGGCCAGTTCGATCCCCCAGGTCTCGACAGAGTTGAGGATGGCGATGTCCTCGGCGGTTCTTGAAGGATCCTCGGTCAGTGTTCGCACATGCTTCAGCCAGGCTGGCCAGCCCAGGCTCGATCTTCCTGGTGGTTCGAGCAGTCTCTGTCGAGATCTTTGAAGACAGGCTTGCTGCTCCTCGACATCGAGCGTTTCGGGTGCTTCACGCGCCCGGTACTGCAGCATCAGTGCTTGCAGTCTGGGATCCTCGAAACGTTCGCCAATACTGGCGAGCTTGGAAAGATCGGCTCCGGCGACCTTGTTTCGAAGTCGAACATCCTGATTTGGTGGGAAACCTTCGTACAGCGCTTCCGCGGCATCAACGGCTTCATGATCGAGGGGTCGCCACGCTTCCTGGATGCGGGCTCGTAGGGTCTGGATGGTCGATCGGCTCTTCATGAGAACGGCATCATGGGCACGCCATTGTTCCTCATCCAGTTGAAGAAGATCATGGTCACCTGATTTGAGGACACTGGTCGGTGCCAGGAAGGGTGCCTGGTTGCTCTTGATCTCCTTGAGTGGAAACCTCGATTGCTCACCAAGATCCTCTGCCGAAGTGAACGTTCTTCGGATGATCTCATCGGCGTCTGCGTCAAGGAGTTCCGATGGATCTTCTCGCAGGTCCCAGCAGATGAAGGATCGTTTGTTGACGGGATGGGGGGCGAGCATTCTGAAGGGTGAAGTGCATCCCAGCTTCGCCGGAATCCGGGCGCTTGTATGGACGAACGGTTTGTCGCCCTTGAGTATGTCCTCGGCATTCTCGGTTCTGATCAGCCCCTTGGCCCACTTCCAGAGATCGGGCTGATGCTTTCGAAGCAACGAGGCGATGGCGATGGTGGCTCTGACATCGGCCATCGCATCATGGGCATCACCATGCTCGATGTCATTGGCGGCGGTCAGATCCTCCAATCTGAAGGATGGTGCGCCATCATCTCGAAGCGGCCATTGGATTCCCGAGGGTCGCAGCGCCCGGGCGGCTCTGGCGAGATCGATCAGGTCCCAGGTGCTGCAATCGTTCTTGTAGGTGTGTTCGTATGGATCAAGGAAGTTCCGCCAGAATCCGAACCGGGACACCGTCTCATCGAACCGGGTGGTGTTCCATCCAAGCGATATGGTTCCGGTCGTGTTGAACATTCGATGGATTTCGCCGAAGAAGGCGGCTTCTGTGGAACCTCTGGCGGCCGCCATCTGTGGTGTAATACCCGTCACCAGACAGGCTTCCGGTGCCGGCAGTCGATCACGGGGGGGTTGGCACCACGCGGTCGTCTCATCACCCGCGATCGGATTCAGCTGCTCATCGGTTCTGATGGCGGCGAACTGGCTCGGGCGGCAGATGGAGGGTTCTGCTCCATCGGTCTCGAAATCGTAGAAGAGGAATGACGTCACGGGGGTTGAGAATACCACTCTGGATCATGGGATTCAGCCGCCTGTCGCTGTTGGGGGTATCCTGTCGCCCGATGAGTATCCACCGGCTTGTTATTCCACTTCTACTGTTGCTGATGGCTCGACCAGCCCTCGGTGATTCACTCGTGCTTGTGAATGGAGACACCTTGAAAGGTGATGTCGCGTTGCGTCCAGACGGGCGGATCGAGTTGTCACATGGAATTCTGGGAAAGGTGTCGCTGGCCTCGACGGATGTGACCGGTGGTCAGATCAAGGTGACTCTGGCGGATGGTTCAGTGGTGTCGGGTTTTCTCGTCGGATGGCAGTCGCCCGCCTGGATCATCAAACCGGAGGATGAAAAACCGGAGAGTCTGATCTTCGACAAGGACGGTGGTATCGAGAAGATGCCGCCGATCGTCGAATCCGGAGCAGCCGTGCCGGATGAAGCCGGTACGGAGCCGGAGGACTCACAGGACACTCAGCGACTCGAGGCAACGACGACCAAAGCCAGTGAGGCCTATGTATCGGCGGCCAAGGATCGAATGAACGAGGCCAAGGCCATCGTCGATGCCGCCACCAAGAAGGCCAAGAAGGAATGGTCCGGCAAGCTTCGTCTGGGAGGGTCATTGTCAAGGGGCACTTCCGACACGGCCAATGTCCTGTTGAATGTCGGGATCAAGCGTGAAGTCGAGGAGTCCAAGACGGAACTCACGGCCTTCTACATCCTCAACACGAAGGGAAGCCAGATCACTCAGAACTGGTTCCAGGGGAGCCTTGATCAGCGATGGAAAGCCTTCGGGCGGAAAAACCGTTGGTCACTCTTCGGAGTGGCGACATTCGACTATCAGGAGCTGGCCGACTGGGAACAGCGGATCAATGCCAACCTGGGTGTCGAGTATCTGGTGGTTGATGCCAAGCGGGCGCCTGGAACAGACTGGTTCCAGAAGTTGAAGTTCACCGGGCGTTTCGCACCGGGCATTCGCAAGGAGTTCGCGGGCGCGAACCCCGATCCGGCACTCGAACTGCTTCTGGGAGGTATCTGGGACATCAAGTTCATGGACAAGTTGAGCTTCAGCGGAAATGCGCAGGTGTTCCCGGACATGACCGACATCGGCGAGTACCGTATGACCGCCAATGCCTCCGTGAAGATGGGGCTCGACATGCTCGAGGGCCTGTCCGTCGGAGTCGATTTCAAATACCAGTTCCAGTCGCAGGTCGGCCCGGGGGAAATCGACTATCTGTTCGTGATCTCGGGATTCGTCGAGTACGACTTCTAGGGTCGTTGGGGAACTCGGTTCTTCCGAGTGCCTTCGTAGAGTTCGAACTGGACGAGCCGGCAGTCGAACTCGCCGTTCTCGAACGGGACACGCTTCACAGGTTTGAGTCCCATGGCACCCGACAGCTCGCGTGAGGTGAAGACCCAGGCATCCCAACCGGCGCAGTTCTGCTTGAGGAAATCGCCCATGCGTTTGTAGGTCTGCTTGAGCTGCTCCGGATTGCCGAGTCGCTCGCCGTACTCACCATGAAGGATGATCGTGCCCGGCGTCTCGGGGAGCGGGGTGTCGGCGAAGTCGCCGGTATGGAACTCGAGGAACTGCTCCACGCCTGCCGTCACGGCATTGCGTCGAGCCGCATCGACCGCCATTGGATCGATGTCCGAGACGATGATCGGGGCGGGCGGGGTGTCGGTCCGCAACTTTCTGGCATCGGCACGCTCCTGTTTCCAGGCATCCTCATCGAAGGTGACCAGATGCTTGAGTCCGAAGTTGGAGCGAAGAAGCCCAGGTGCCCGGCCGGTGGCCATGAGTGCCGCTTCGATGGCGATGGTTCCGCTGCCGCACATCGGGACGACGAGCGGTCTGGTGCCGTCGTAACCGGTTTCCATGAGAACGGCTGCCGCGATGGACTCCCGCATCGGGGCCTTGGCGGGCATTCGTCGATAGCCACGGTCACTGAGCTTGCGACCGGAGAGATCCAGAGCGAGTCGACAGTGTTCATCCTTCCAGAACATGTGCACCAGGCTTCGATCGCCCTTTGGTCCTGAATCCGGTCTCCGCTCATGGGCTCTCTGGATTCGATCGACGACGGCGTCCTTGAGTCGAACGTTGGCGAACATGCTGTTCCGGATGGTCTCGTTGCGAACGCTCGATACGATCGTCAGGTATCCGTCCGCCGGGATCACTCGTTCCCAGGGGAGTCCACTGGCACCCTCATAGAGTTCGTCTGCATTCTTGGGATAGAGATCGGCAAACCTCTGAAGGACATGGAACGCTGTCCTCAGATGGAGCACCAGTTTCATGGCGTCGGCCATGCGTCCCTTGATCTCGACACCCGTATGGTCCTTGTTCTCGATGGCATAGCCCAGCGCTTCGATCTCCTTGGCCAGCCAGGGCGCCAGACCGGGAGCGCAGGTGGCACGCAGTATTCGGGTGGGTTCGGTGCTCATTCCGGGTAGGGTACCCCGGCGAGTGGGGCACAAAGGGGGTTCAGGCTGGCATGAGCCGCTTTCTCCTCTGTGTATTCCGGCGGTAATGATCTTGGAGAACTTTGATCTTGATGCTAAACCACTGCCATTAGTGGGGTAGAATGGCCTTGAGGGCCCACGAAGTGGGCTTCGAGGACTCGTCAGCGGTGTCTACTGATCCGCTTCTGTTTGAAGATCTACACCGAGGTTGGACTTGAAAAAGCTAC
>MDTD01153411.1_pt1 | contig 11527 bp, 11 predicted proteins | sample 811221 | NCBI WGS metagenome assembly MDTD01 (sample SAMN05326646, study PRJNA326480) | marine metagenome | isolation source: seawater | place: Pacific Ocean: South West | collected 2011
CTCGCCTTGGCGAGCATACCCGTGAGATATTAGCCGAAGTTGGATATGATGACTACGAGATCAATACGATGACAGAGCCGAAATTATGAAAGTAATGCAAATTCAGGACGAATGGGGACCGGAGAATATTAACTCACCAAGCGTCCTGACCCGGAACCAGGTCTGGGCGAGATCGTGATAGACATGAAGGCCACAGCCATCAACCCTCGCGACCTGATACTTGCGCGGCGCGGCTATGGTCGACATTCAGGTGACTTGCCGCTGATACCCTTGGCCGATGGCGCCGGATATGTCTCCGCCGTAGGTGAAGGAGCCACCAAATATCAGATCGGTGATATGGTTTGTCCAATCTACAACCGAAACTGGTTAACGGGGACGTCAGACTTGTCGCACGCCGGCGGGTCACACGGCGGCCCCATTGACGGCACTCAGTGCGAAAGGATGCTGATATCGGAGAGCGCCGTCGTCCGTGCGCCATCCTACATGACGCCGAAGCAGGCAGCGACACTGACCGTTGCAGCACTGACGTCATGGAACGCCCTGGTCGAACAGGGTCATACCAAGGCTGGGGACATAATCCTTTTGCAGGGCACCGGCGGCGTATCCTTATTCGCACTCCAGTTTGCAAAGATGCTGGGCGCCGAGGTGATCCTTACGTCGTCCAGCAACGAAAAACTGGCCCGAGCGCGAGAACTTGGCGCCGACCACCTGATCAATTACCGCGACAACCCAGATTGGCACCGCTCCGCAATCGAGATCACGAACGGACGTGGCGTCGACCACATTGTTGAGATTGGCGGCACAGGAACACTTGACCGCTCAATAAAGGCGGTCCGGCCATCGGGAACCCTAAGCCTGATTGGCGTCTTGGCGGGCATCGCCGGCGAGATCAATCTGGGCCGCATCGTCACGCAGAACATCCGGCTGCAGGGTGTCACGGTCGGCAGCCGCCAGATGTTCGAAAACATGGTTAGGGCCCTGGAGATGAACCAAATAGCCCCGGTCATCGATGAGACCGCGACTTTCGCCTTCGAGAACGTAGGTCAAGCGTTGGCAGCACTGCCGAACGGCAAGCACTTCGGCAAAGTCGTGTGTGAATTCTGAGTTCAGGATCAATCGCCGCGGCCGCTTCTTTTTCGTACAACCATAAACCTTTATACTGCCTGCTTATCGGACGCCTTAACACGTTCACTGATCGAGAACCAAAATGACTTTTGCTGTCGTACAAAGTTCATGGGAGAATCCAGAGCGGGAATTTGCATTGACTCTGGGCCAAGAACTGAGGTTAACCAAGATCCATCGCGATCTGCGGAAGATGAGTCACAAACACTACATCAATGTTAAATTAGGCGGCGGTGGTACCAATGTATATGACACGTGGAAGACTTCTGACGGCTTGGCTGACTGGATGGAGGAATGTTTCGGGGCCCAACCGAGACTGACCATCGATGAAAACCACCTGACCCTCAGCAACGACGCCGACGAGGTGCCCATAAAAGGTGTGATTGTAAAGCCACCGTGGCACACCTGCGTGGCGTAATAGTCGAGTGCAAACATTGTGCGCGCCGCTCCAAATCATCGCCCTAGTCGTTGGTTTACTAGCTTTACCTGGCTGTTCGACACTAAAATTAGCCTATTCATTCGCCGATAACATGCTGGAAGACACCGCCGGGAGCTATCTCGATCTGAGTGCGAAACAAAGCGAGCGGCTTTCCCAACAAGCAACGGCACTGATCTCCTGGCACCGCACTGTCATGCTGCCAAAATATGCATCCTTCTTCCGAGCCCAGGCTGACATTATTCAGGCAGGAGGCTGGACGCAGGCGCAACTGAAAAGTGCGATTCGCAGATTTCGTAGCTTATTGGAGAAGACGGTAGAAGACGCCTCACCCTTAATTGCTGAAGTTTTGGTGGAACATACGAGCCCTCAAAAGCTCGCGTACCTTGAAGCCCGTATGACCGAAAATCTTGCCAAACGAAGGGCTAATGAAGCGGACAAGACGCAAATAGTATTAATCGGGGAATGGGTTGAACGCCGGGTCGAGAGCATCTCTCGGTTTACTGGACCTCTGACGGGCACACAGGTTGCCATCATTCAAGGTTATGCAGAGAACCGTCCCGGCACCATGATGCGCTGGCTCGAGAACCGCGAACACCGGCAAAATGCATTTCTGGCCTTCCTTCGCAACCGACCCAAAAAGACCGAGATCGCAGCCTTCGTGTCACGGATTATCCTTCGGGCCCATGAAGTGGTCGACCCAGACTACCGCGCGATTTCGGACGCGCGGTGGGCGCTGCTGGAGGCCATGTGCTATAAAGTTTCCGCCACACTCGATGATGAGCAGCGCAAGCAACTGATTACGACCCTGCGTAGCTACGCAGCCGACATGGTCGAACTCGCAGGGGACTGATCGCCCATCCTTTGACACTCCTGCATATGCCAATTTGTTGCGACTGCCATGCCATCCCGCAAAAATTTTATCGTCGATATGCGCAGCTGATGATTAGCTATTGCCGGATACCGTGCCATCGGGTCAAATTCGTAGTTCGGTGCTGCTCGGGGATGGGCAACCGCAATATGGACAAGGAACATGTGCTCTATGACGGCCGATGTCACGACAGACGTGTTGGTGGTCGGGTCCGGAGCGGCGGGTATGTATGCGGCCCTGGCGGCCGCGCGCAACAACGCCGATACAATCCTGGTGGACAAAAGTCTGATCGGCCGAGGCGGCGCAACCATCATGGCTCAGATGACCGTGGCCGCCGCCGTAAGCGAGCAAGAGCCTGATCACTGGACCCATCACCTGAGAGACACCCTGGATTCCGGCCGGGGTCTGTGTAACGAAGAATTAGCGGCCATACTCTGTGAAGAGGCACCCATCCGGATCCGAGAACTTGACGATTGGAAAATTGGCTGGGCTCGCGAAGACAATCACATGAAACAGGTGATGGCTCCCGGCCACGGCCGAGAACGCTGTGTATATGTGGATTTTCTCAATACGGGTCCGGCTGTTGCCCGGACGTTACGTACGCAGGTTGGTCGAACCGGTAATCTGAGGCGGGCTAGTGAGCTCTTGATAACCAATATTGTCGTTAACGACGACCAAGTAATGGGCGCCGTCGGCTTGAGTATGGCCACGGGCACACCCGTGACAATTCAGGCCAAGGCCGTGGTCCTAGCGGCGGGAGGATTGACTCGGCTTTATCGGCGCAATAGCGCCTCCGTTAACATGGGTGGTGACTCCTATGCCCTGGCATTACGGGCGGGCGCAGAGCTAATCGATATGGAGTTCGTCCAATTTTTCCCAATCGGCCATCTTGCGCCCCGCCTTGTCGGCATGGACCCGATCATGTGGGACCCGTTTCGCTACAAGCTGGGGGGTAGGTTGCTGAATAGCGAAGGTGATGAATTCGTCCATAACTACGGCCATCTAGAAACCAGCGACAAATATACAGCCCCCCGCGACGTGGCTTCTTTCGCCATCCTTCAGGAAGTGGCGGCGGGCCGCGGCTCGCCAGCGGGCGGCGCCTATCTCAGTTTCGAACATATCCCAGAGACCACCCTGCGCGCGGCATTTGGACCAGTCATCGATCGGCTGGCGGCGAACGACATTGACCTAACCAGACGCGGCATCGAAGTTTCTCCAATCGCGCACTATCACATGGGCGGCGTACGCGTGAATAGCAACATGGAGACGAGAGTCCCAGGTCTATTCGCCGCCGGCGAAGCCGTTGGCGGCGCAAACGGCGCAAACCGTTTATCAGGGAACGCCCTGTCAGAGGCCTTCGTTTTCGGTGAGCGAGCAGGTCGCTTCGCCGCAGCAGCCATCGAAAAACGGGTTAATTTATGGTCACACGATGCTACCCGCTTAGCTGTTGACGAGATCACGGCCGGACTCCACGTCAATTCGCGCCAATCCGGGCCCGGATTAGCGGGAATGTTGGTCACTTTACAAGAACTTATGTGGAGAGACGTGGGTCTTTTGCGTACAGCAAATAACTTGACGAGTGCGCGCACGCTCGTCCGGGACATGCGCCGGGAAATTGGCAATCATCCGGGTGCCAGTGACCATCGGTTTGCAATTTCCATGCAGGATTGGTTCGACATGAGAAATTCGCTAATCACCGCGGAGGCGATTATCGCTAGTGCCCAGACCCGAACGGAAAGCCGCGGCGCACACCAGCGCGATGACTTTCCGCTGACCGATCCGAAACAGACGTATAATCTGATTACTCGCCTCGACGGCGAAGATCTCAGTGTGACGAAAGCGCCGCTAGTCTCAAAATCCTTCGACCTGATACCCTTGGAGGCTGCCGAATGACCGAGCGATCGGCCCACCTTCGAATCCAACGCGGGGGTCCCGGCGACGCCCCCGCCCATGATGATTTCGAAGTCCCATATCGCAACGGCATGTCCGTTCTGGACGCTCTCATTTGGATCCGGGCGAACAGAGATTCATCGCTTGCTTTCCGCTACAGCTGCACCAACGCCAATACCTGTAAGGAGTGCATGATCCGCGTGGATGACAAGACCGTCTATGCCTGCACGAAGCGACTCGACACGACACCCGTCTCGGTCGGGCCGCTGACCAACAAGCGGCTATTGCGCGATTTGGTGACCGACGTTGTACCTCCAAGGGAAAAACTATCTCTATTGCTTGGCAAACCTGTTAGCGAAGAGTAGGCCGACGGCCACGATCCTGAGAATCTACCAGCGCAGAATTGACGCCAAAGCTCTGACAACCGTTATGCGCACAAATAGATTTTTGAACTTTGACCATCAACCCACTTGCAGGAGTTCACCGCATGTCTCAAATCACCCCCCCTAACCCCCCGCCAGCCGGTACCTGAGCTGAGCGTCAGAACCGTCGGCGGCAGCACCTGGAGCATCTCTGAACAGTCACCTAAGAATTTCTCCCTGGTGGTGTTCTTTCGCGGCCTGCACTGCCCTATCTGCGCAAACTACCTGTGCGACTTGCAGCGGAAGTTGAGCGATTTCACCAAGCAAGGGGTGAACGTCATTGCCATAAGCTCAGACTCGAAGGAACGGGCCGAGAAGACGGCCGAAGATTGGGGCCTCGACCAACTCACGCTGGGCTACGGCCTTGATCTTATCACGGCTAGGAGATGGGGCCTCTTCGTCTCCACGGGCCGCGGTCCAACGTCTTCGGGTATCGAGGAAACCCGCCTATTCAACGAGCCAGGCCTCTATTTAATCCGCCCAGATGGCACGCTCTATTTCGGTTCAGTTCAGACCATGCCGTTCTCGCGCCCGAGTTTGGCAGAAATTTTGAATGGCTTGAAGTTCGTCCTCGAGAAAAATTACCCTGCCCGCGGTCAGGTTGTTGACCACCAAAACCCTGAAGGCTCCGCCTCCGACTGGCCAAACGCCAATTACGACCCTCAGTAGTTGCGGATACGATGCGTCGATAAAAAGCGATCGTTACAGCCGCCACTGTTCGTTAAATTACCTTTGGGCGCTTTTACCTTCCGTACGGATGATATAACCAAGAAAACTCATAAGAAATTGCGCTGCCATTAACGCCGTCGACCCCGCCTGATCGTGATTGTGACCAACCTCTACTGGGTTCATGCCAACCACCTTCCCCCTTGTGATCAAACCCAGGAGGATTTCCAGTGCTCCGTAATATAGGAAGCCACCGTGGCTCGGCGTCCCCGTACCGAGCGCGATGGAGAGGTCAGGCGGCGGTCCGGCACAACTCTCTAAATTTGAATTTGAATTCGTCCGATTCCACTTACCACACCTGGATATGACGGGTTCAAATTTGGGAATGAATTTCCGTCGAGAGATGCACGACGGCACGAACGATCTCTCGATCTTTCTGGAATTGCCGCGCCGTGGAACGAGGAATTATTCGTTTCAAAGGCCGAGGCTGGGTATTGATCCCTCCCGCCAAGTTCGCTTGCATGAGAGCAGTATAGATTAAGGATCCTTTCGCCCATGATCGATAAAACTGTTGCTTCCGTCGCGGACGCCGTCGCTAATATCGAAGACGGCGCCACAGTCGCCGTCGCCGGGTTTGGCGCCGCCGGCAGCCCTGTGGAACTCTTGCACGCCCTAATCGATCAGGGCGCCAAAAAACTGACCGTAATTAACAACAATGCCGGCAATGGTGAAGTTGGGCTGGCCTCGCTGATCGCTTCTGGTCAGGTGACGAAGGTGATCTGCTCCTTCCCGCGCTCTGCCGGTTCCGTTGTCTTCCCAGCTCTCTATCGAGCCGGAAAGATTGATTTGGAGGTCGTCCCCCAAGGCACACTGGCAGAAAGATTGCGCGCCGCAGGTTCGGGAATCCCTGCCTTTTACACGCCAACTTCAGTGGGCACATCCTTGGCGAACGGAAAAGATACTCGGGACTTTGACGGCAGGACCTACGTTATGGAACGGTGGCTGCCCGCCGACATTGCGCTCATCAAAGCGGATGTTGCCGACACCCATGGCAACCTCACCTACAACATGACGGCCCGCAATTTCGCCCCCGTCATGTGCATGGCTGCGACAACAACCATCGTCCAAGCGCGCGAACTCGTTAATCCCGGTGACATCAACCCGGAGATGGTTGTGACACCAGGAATTTTCGTCGACCGCGTGATCCACATACCGAACCCGGAACACGAAGACGATCTTCTAAAAGCAGGAAGGAGCCATCCATGAGCTGGACCCCAGATGAAATGGCGGCACGCGCGGCCTTAGACATCCCGAACGGTGCCTACGTGAACCTGGGGATTGGTATGCCCGAGCGGGTTGCCGACTTCGTGCCCGAAGGGCGCACCTTCGTCTACCACTCCGAAAACGGCCTGTTGGGGATGGGGCCCGAGCCCGCGGAGAACGATCGCGACCCGGATCTTATCAACGCTGGAAAAAAACCAGTCTCCCTGAACCCAGGCGCCAGCTTTTTTCATCACGCCGATAGCTTTGCCATGATTCGGGGCGGGCACATAGACTATTGCGTGTTGGGCGCCATGCAGGTGGCCAAAAACGGCGATCTCGCCAACTGGTCAACGGGCGCCAAAGACGCAATCCCAGCCGTTGGTGGCGCCATGGATTTGGTCGCCGGCGCAAAGACGATCTATGTCATCACCCGCCACACCACCAAGGACGGGACACCGAAATTGGTGGACACCTGCACCTATCCGTTGACCGGGCTTGGCGTGGTAAAACGCATTTACACGGATCTCGCCGTAGTCGCCGTATCGGAGACCGGTTTCAAGCTGGTGGAGACAGCACCCGGCATTGGCGCCGATGAGGTGCGAACAAAAACCGCCGCTCCCCTGACCTGAACCCGCCTTACACGCAGCCCTATGCCTCCGTCAGCTTCTGGCTATCCTTGGCCATGGGATCCAATCCGTAGGATGTTCGCATCTGTTCGATTGATGAATCAGCCTATATGCTGTTTAAGAGGCCGTCCCTCAACAAGACGCCTGCGGACCGGGCACTGAGATGGCTTATTGGGAGTTGGTCCGCATAATCGCTTGTTCTTTGCGGCGGGAAGACCGAAGCCAAAGCGCAGAGAACAAAATGACAAGGATGGCCGGCAGCATGGCGTAGTTCACCCAGGCCCAGCCCAGATAGTGGTAAACGCTGCCCGCCATCAGCGACGAAATGGCGAGACCAGTGAACAACAGGAAATCATTGGTGCCTTGAACCTTGGCCCGTTCCGCCGGGGAATGCACTTCCGTGACCAGCAGAGTCCCCCCTGTGAAAGTGAAGTTCCATCCAACTCCCAACAAGACAAGCGAAACCAGGAAGTGGGCAAAAGTCAGACCGTGCAAAGCGACCAGCACCGATGCCAATAGAATTGCGGCCCCTGTCGCAATGATCCGCACCACCCCAAATTTCTTGATCAGGTGACCAGTCACAAACCCCGGCAAGAACATGCCGACCACATGCCATTGGATGACCAACTTGATTTTCTCATGGGAGAACACAACGGTCTTCAGTGTTTCCATGGTCACCGGTGTGACCACCATTAGAAAATTCATGACCACGTAACCAAATAAGGCCGCTATAACAGCAATCATGAATGTCGGCGATTTCATGATTTCACGAAGCGGCCGGCCTGTGTCTTTGAGTTCATCTTCACTGAGCTGTGGAATTTTTACGAACTGAATGATGGCGGCCGACAAGGCATAGAAGCCCGCCAGAGCATAGAAAGCACCCTGGAACGCAGCACCTTCCATCCAGTCTCTCGCCATAAATGCCGTCTCGGGCCCAATAAATGCGCCCAATACGCTCATGGCAATGACAATGGAGACGTTCTTCTCTTTCAAGTGTGCTGGCGCCACCTCGGCAGCGGCAAACCGATATTGCTGGGCAAACCCGCCGTAAAGCCCTGACAAGAAAATGCCAAGGTTAAAAATCGCGAAATTACCCATGGCCACGGCCTGGGCCGCGATCAATGCGCCGCTGAACCCGATGAGCGATCCGAGGGTAAATCCCCATCGCCGGCCCCAGGCCCGCATCAAAAACGATGCCGGCAAAGTGGCAACCGAAGTGCCAACCAGCATTGCTGTCACCGGTGCCGTCGCGAACCTCAGATCTTCGCCGAGCATGGCGATAGCAACCAATGCCGCAGCGAAAAACGTCAACGTGCGGCCGCTGAAGAACAGCGCCTGGCAAAGCGACAGAATGATGAGGTTTTTTAGGTTGGAAGGCGCACTTTCGAATTGTTTCATGAGAGAGCCTTACGGGAACCCATCCGCGGACACAAGGCACGGCAAGTTAATTAAAGTCCCCGAACCCGGTGATTAATGCATACAAATATCATTTGCCCGAATGTGTCATTTGATTGACCTCCTTTGACGAATAGAACCGGGACGATCTTTTGGCGTATACATAGAACAGGCCCGTGACCATCGGGACCAGCTTTCCCTGGGCAGTGCCCATAATAGCGTGAACCGCCTGGTGTTTGCCGATCGCCCCTTGTATCGGCTAAGGTCCACCATCATCAAAACCGGCAGCAAGGGAGATCCGGATCATGGGTACAACTGTCGCGGAATTTCTTTGGGATGCCCGTCTGAACAACAGTGTTATACCCCGCGATTTCGATGGATACCCCACCACCGAAGCAGACGCCTACGCCATTCAAACGGATATGATCGCCAGTGCAGATGAGGTCTTCGTCGGTTGGAAACTGGGAGCTACGGTAGCCGCCGCGCTTCCGTTGATTGGAATTGAGCAGCCTTTCATCGGCCCCTTATTCGCAAGGTTCTGCCACGAAGACGGCGCCACCTTACCCGCCCTCCCTGGACAGGCGTTGGAGACGGAATTCACGGTTCGGCTAGAATCCGACCTCCCCCACTCTCCAGATCCCTATGGAAAAGAAGAACTCGAAGCCGTGATTGGCGCGCTCGTCCCCTCGTTCGAAGTTGTCGGGCTGCGTTTCGAGGGTGGTGTTCCCAGCGCCGGTTATCGAACGATCGCCGATGGGGGTCTCAACGTGGCCACTATTTTAGGGCCCGATGTTGCCGATTGGGATACGAAGAAGATCGGCGCGCACGCCGTACATTTGAATGTCAATGGCACGCACGTTGCCACCGGCAAGCCCGCAGACCTCATCTGGGAACAGTTAATTGATGCCATCGGCTGGTTAGCAAAGCATCCTCACTTGGCTGAACGCGGTCTCCGGGCCGGCGATCTGATAATGACTGGCTCAATGACGGGCATGACCCCAATCCAGCCTGGCGATCAGGCGGAAGCAGACTTCGGCGCGTTCGGCAAAATTCACGTCCAGTTCAACTAAACCACCCACGGGAAAGGCGTGACAGAGGCGTGATCATTTTCAGCGGTTGAAATCACCAAAGAGGTTTCGTTGCCGCTTTTGCACGACACCGATATATCGAAAGACTTGCGAATTTCTGCAGAGAGGAAACGACCATGATGTTGGCCGGCTTGAAGGTTGTCGAGATGGGTCAGAACCTGGCCGGGCCCTATGGGTCGCAAATCCTGGCCGATTTGGGCGCGAATGTGATCAAGGTAGAACGTCCAACTGGAGACGATGCACGCGGTTGGGGCAACAAGGTTACCGACGATGCAACAACCATGTTCATGACCATGAACCGGAACAAGAAATCGGTGACTGTAGACATGAAGTGCGAAAAAGGCCGTGCCCGCATGCGTACGCTCCTGGCTGACGCCGACATCTTCCTGCACAATATGAGACCGGGCTCGTTGGAAAAACTAGGTCTCGACCCCGCATCAGTCCGCGCCAAATGGCCACGTTTGATTTACTGCGACATAGGAGCCTTTGGGCATATAGGCCCCTTGAAGGATCAGCCGGGATACGAGCCCCTCATGCAAGCCTACGGAGGACTTATCAGCATCAACGGCCATCCGGATGGCCCCGTGGCACGGGTCGCTGTTTCGCTAATCGATATCGGCACCGGAATGTGGACCGCTATCGGCGCCCTGGCGGCACTCCATCATCGACACCAAACAGGCGAAGGTTGCACGGTCAATACCTCGCTATTCGAGACAGCCCTTGCATGGGGTAACTTCCATATGGCCGAGTATCAAATCACGGGTGATGTGCCCGCGCGTCAAGCCAGCGGCCATCCTGCCGTCGTCCCGTATCAGGCCTTCGAGGGATCTGATGGACCGTTCATGATCCTGGCCGGCAACGACCGGTTGTTTGTAAAGCTGGCCAATGCATTGGAAAAGCCGGAATGGATTGAAGATGCGCGCTACAAGACCAATGCTAACCGGGTTGTCCACCGCGATGAGATTTTGACCGCCATCCAAGCCGCCGTTGGCGGCGCCCCGCGGGACACCTGGGTCGAGAAACTACGTGCCGCCGGCGTGCCTTCGGCGCCAATCCAGAACATCCCCGAAGTCCTAACGTCAGATCAGACGGATGCCTTGGAGATCATGCAAAAAGTACCCGAAACCAACCTGAACCTCGTCGGCATGCCCGTCTCGTTCGATGGCGAACGCCCAGCCATGCGCATGGCACCGCCGGACCTGGGGTCTGCCGATGACGATGTCTTCGGCTCAGAATAGAGAGGTTGAGGCAATGACATTGCTGTCTATTTCCCGCGATGGCCCGGTCCGTACCATCATCCTAAACCGGCCAGAAAAACGCAACGCGCTGAATTTTGAAATGATGCAAGGGCTGATCAATGCGTTCGCCGCCGAACCACATTACAGCGAACGGGTCACCGTGATTCGTGCCGAAGGCAAGGCGTTTTGTTCAGGGCTGGAACTCAGTTCAGACGGCTTACAGGACGGCGCCGAGGACATGGTCGTGCGAATGTTCGACACTATTCAGCGCTATCCCTTGCCCGTCGTTGCGCGAGTTCAGGGCCCAGCCATCGCTGGTGGGTGCGAATTAGCCCTCCACTGCGACTTCATCGTCGCAGACGCAGATGCGCCTTTCGGCATGCCTTTGGCGCAACTGGGCGTAACCTCGAATTGGTTCCTAACCAAGAAGATCATGGAGACCATGGGCTTAGTGGCTGCGCGCGAACTCTTGATGCTGGGGGACTTCATTCCGGCAAAGGTATTCCACGC
>MDTD01188752.1_pt1 | contig 11527 bp, 9 predicted proteins | sample 811221 | NCBI WGS metagenome assembly MDTD01 (sample SAMN05326646, study PRJNA326480) | marine metagenome | isolation source: seawater | place: Pacific Ocean: South West | collected 2011
TAAAAATATTGGCGATGTTTTGTTTTCAACCCAGTTACTTCATGAATTTAGAAGTAGTAACTTTGAAGAAAGCCCTTCCGAAAACTACTCGCATAATTTGCTAATTTGCTTTTCAGAAAGAGATATTGAAATTGGATATGCAAGCAAAAGCTATCATTTAATTGACGAAATTCCTGTTCCTGAAGAAGTCATTCCATATTATGAATACTTACAGTCACAATATAAGACTGTTAATCTCAGGCTTCGGTCTAAGCCGCATCAATCAGCTAATTCGTTGACAGACAAAAATTTCCCCCAATTAACGACTCAAAACTCAATTGCAAATGACATTCTATGGGCAGATTCTGTTGTATCTGCAATTTCTACTGTTTCTATTAGTTCATCCTTTCTAAATATACCTTCATTTTTTTATAATTCAGGCGGTTCTAAATTACACACAGTCTTAATCAAGCAATATTTTAGTAAAGTCATGCACCTAAAGGTGCTGAAATCGCAAAAAGATTTATTTGTGAAGTATATTCATAGGTATCAAGATTGGACGAAAAAAGACGCCTCAAAAAGAAAAAAAACAGGTTTAAACTATGCAAGATTGACTACGAACAATTTTTATAATTATGTGGATTCGATTCTTTAACCATTCAAGATTGGTCAAACCTACCTCGGTAATCCTGCCGGGCAGAATTCTCAATGGATTGATAATCGATCCCAAGGTCAGTGAATGCTTTGCCTCTTTTATTAATATGATCAGTTAACTCTTTCATTTCTTCCGGAAGAATTGCAAATTTATTATCTCTTCCTGGTAAATCATGGTCAGTAGTGAAGTGCTTTTCAATAAAATTCAGATTATATTCTAAAGAGTATAGGCTTGCGTCAATTCCACATACATGGTCGCTGTAACCAATACGTGGAAAAGATTCCCTAAGATAAGTCAGCCTAGGCAAATTTGCATTATCAATGCCACAAGGATAGCTTGAAACGCAGTGCATTATGGTTGTCTTAGAGGTATCAATTAACTTGTTTAAGTCATCTATTTCTTCTTTTGTTGCCGTCCCTGTCGAAACGATTAGTTCTTGGAAATTACGGTCACAATATTCAAGAAGATTTTTATTTGCCACTTCAAAGCTTGGGATTTTAACTATGTTTAGATTGAGACTTTTGAGGAATTTAGCATCCTCTACAGAAAAAACCGAACTCATAAACTTGATGCCCGAATCATTGCAAAAACCTATATATTTAGCGTGCATGTCTGGAGTCAGCTCCGCTGAGTTGTAAATCTCTCGCCTTCCATCTTGATCCCATTCACCTGCTTTCAGCCTTGCGACACTCCACGTTTGGAACTTTGCAAAGGCTGCACCCGAGCTAGCCGCTTCTTTGATCATTAGCTCAGCTAGAGCGTCGTCACCCATGTGATTCCAGCCAATTTCAGCGATTACTTTTGTCATTTGGCCGCAGAATTTTGGCTATTGTACACTAAGAAGGCTCAATTTGTTAAACATTTATTATTTTCGCTTCGCTGCGCTCGCTCATGTTAATATGAATTAGATATAAAAGATATGTTGAAGAAATTTTTTGAACATCATCCGGGATCGGCATTGGGCTCTTCCCTGTTCTCTTCAAGAAACGAGTTGATAGATCTAATCTTAAAAAAACCTCAGTCTGCAATTAAAATTTTAAAAGATAAATATGGATTTGGTCAACACTCTGATTTCTGGGATGATCATATCTTTAACCTTATCTTGTCCCCTGCCCTAAGCAAAATTTCTTCGCTTGATATTAAGTCAGCCATTAATTTGTATGCTTATCTTGATCACGAGCTATTCATTCTCTATATACGTCGGGATGAAGACCCCTCAAGATTTCGCCGTGCATTTTGGAATGTGAATTCCTTTGGAATTCAAATATCACATCGATTTCATCAATATCTATTGGATGCAGGCAAAATCACTACATTATCTTCAGTATCTTATTCTTCTAAACATAAGCCTCGAATAGGCTTTGTTTTTAAAGGTGCTTTCCGCCTGGCTCATGCTGAATTTTTTAAAGAGTTTCTTGTTGGTTGTAAGTTCTTTGGCAAGCAAGTAGATGTTTTTCTCATATTGATTGACGAGAATATTGATGCACCTCTATTAAATTCTGGTGATTTGAATCATATTGAAATTATTTCACTATCGGAGCATAAGTCATTTTTCGAGAAAATGATTATTTACGCTCAAACCGTTCAAGCCTTAAATCTTGACCATTTATCATGGATCGCTTGTGTCCAAAACATTTCTTTGTACATGGGCTCTCGTTTTGTTAATAAGCAGTCTTACTGGTCTATGAAGTATCACAGCATCATCATGGATTCCTTAGATAAATATGCAGGCTTAGGTTTTGGCGGTGATAGCTTTTATTTTGATGACGTCCATTGGTTCAGAGGGCGTGCTTTCCCTGACCTTTCTTTGCCTAAAATTAGTGATAGCCAACGTAGTACTCTTCGTTCTTCGCATGGGATACCTGAATCCGCGGTTGTCGCAGGTTGTTTTGTTAGATCTGAAAAGCTCAATAACTTAGACTTCTGGGAATTAATAAACTTAATTTTAAATCGATTTCCTCAAATGCATTTTGTTATTGCATCTCAGACACTTCCTTCTGTAGCAGAACAGTATTTAAGTACTGATCTCTTTCGTAGCAGGTTTCATCATCTCGGCTGGGTTGATACAAAAAAATGGTGTCAGTGCTTAGATATCTACATAGATTCTTTCCCCAGGGGGTCATGTCTAACTGCCTTAGAGGCTATAAAAGTTTCTAAGCCTGTTCTTATTTTTGATTCAGAACACAATCGTGAGTCATCTGCTCTCCCTTATTTGAATTCTGTTCGAGATAGTGAAAGCCTGACTGGAATTTTTTCAATTGGATCTTCCAAATCTATTTTTAAATCGCTGGAGAAGGTGCTTAGCGATCCTAAAATGATGACGGTTATAGTTAAGAATCAATCAAAATTCCTTGCCAGGCTAGAGGGACAGCGGCATCTTTTTGCTAAAGACTACTTGAACTATTTCCTGGGAACTTCCTTTTCCATATCTTCTGCTAGGGATTAATGATCACAATTTTAGGCGCTGGTGGTTTTTTAGGCTATTCTTTAGCTTATGAGCTAAATAGTCTTCATTATAATTACACAACAGTATCTCGCTCATTTCAATGGCAGCCGTTCACATCTGAAAACAGATTCTTGTGCCCTGTTTCTTATGTTGAATCATATTCTCAGAATTTTACTAATGACTCAACGGTGATCTATATGGCTGGTTCTACAGATCTAGCACTTGCTGAGTCCGATGATGTCTCTGACTTAGAAAAGCATGAAAATGAAATGCGCATGTTTTTTGCAGGCTTGTCAGATAGCGTACATCTTCCTTCGAAATTTATATTTTTTAGTTCCGCAGGAACTGTTTATGGAGATGCTCAAGGTTGTCCTGCTACTGAGACCAGCCCCTTACAACCTAAGTCTGCTTACGGTAGAAGGAATGTAGCTTTAGAGAATTTATTTTCCAGTCTTGTACATTCATTAGGTCAGCAAGCACATGTATTTAGGATTTCAAATCCATTCGGACCTCGTCAATTCCTATTTAGGCGCAAAGGGCTTATTCAATCTTTAATCTCCAGTTCATTTAATAATAGTGTTTTGACTTTGCGTGCAGATGGTTTGCAATCAAGGGATTATATATCTGCTCAACAGCTTTCCGTTGCTGTAATACAAGCTTGCAGTTTGGATAATCTGCCACAATATCTAAACTTTTCCTCAGGTTTTAGTTTCACTGCTATAGAGATTGTTGATATCCTAATCAATCTTGGGTTATCTCCACAAGTTACATATTCCAGTGAAATTTTTCCCTTCGAAGTTCAAGACTCTTTGGTATCTCCTCAACTTCTATGCAGTCAATTGAAGTTGAAGCAAGACCATTTCTTTCCCTTTGCTGCCAAATCGGCTTACCTGCAAGATATTGTAGATCAAACTCGTAAATACTATTTAGGAGGTTAATCGATGCCGCTTTTCCTCGAAAAAAAAGAAGATATTCTTTCCTGGTTGGGCGATGTAAATACTAGACATTGTATGGAAGTTTCCTTATGCAATCTCTCAGAACTTCGTGATTGGCATTATTCACCTGATTTTTTTTATTTATCCCACCGAACTTTCAGGTATTTTTCTATTATCGGCCTTGAAGTCAATAAAATCTCTAAAATCGATGTTGAAGCTTGGAAGCAACCGATTATATTGCAGCCTGAAATAGGTTTATTGGGTCTTGCTATTCGTCGTACATCTTCTGGTTTACAGTATTTAGTCCAAGCTAAATCTGAACCCGGGAATTTAAACTCAGTTCAGATATCACCTACTATTCAGGCGACTGAAAGTAACATTGATAGGGTTCATGGTCAATCCAGTATCCCGCTTGCAGATCTTTTCCTTGACGCTCCTGTTGATTGTGTAGTTTATGATGCTTTGCAGTCTGAACAAGGGGGTAGATTCTTTAAGAAGAGGAATAGAAATATTATAATTGATGTTACTACGCTACAGGATATTCATTTTAACTCAGATGACTATGCATGGATCTCTCAGAATGAAATGTATTCCTTGCTCCATATTAACGATGTCGTTAATATGGATTTGAGGAGTGTTTTATCTTGCCTACCCATCGATTATCTAAATCTTACTTGTAGTTCCTCGCCTGCACATCATCCAGAACTTGATCATAGCTTTCTTCATTCTGAGCGCTTTATACTCTCATGGTTGACGAGGGCTAAGATTAGCGAGAAATTATTAGTCCAAAAAATATCTCTAAAAGACATTACTCCATGGTTAATCGGCCATGATAAAATCCATCATCCTTCACAGAATTATTTTCAAATTAGAGGTGTTCAATGTCATACCAAGTCACCAAATCATTACCATTGGTATCAGCCAATCATTCAGCCCTGTTCACCTGGCCTAATCGTATTCTTTGTTAAGGAAATTGATGGTCTTACATATTTTCTTGTACAGGCTAAGCTAGAAGCTGGATGCTTTAACTTTTCTGAGCTAGCACCGACAATTCAATGCCTGACAGGCAATATAGATTCCTCTAAACCACCAAAGTATCTCAACTATATTGATTCCATTGAACCTCAAAGGGTTATCTATGATAACTATCAATCAGAAGAAGGAGGACGTTTTTATCAAGAAAGTAATCGAAATATGATTGTCAGGGTTCAATCTGATTTTCTTACCCAATATAGTAATACTCATATTTGGATTGCATATGAACAACTCAAGCATTTATCCCTTTACGGAAATATGGTAAATGTCCAGGCTAGATGCCTTCTCACAGTATTTGATTCACTTTTGTTCAATAGAGGGCGATAATATGATCAATGTTGGGTTACTTGGTTTGTCATCGTTTGCGGTGACAAAGATGATTCCTGCTCTTATGGCTTCTCCTTATTTGAATCTTTTTGGAGTAGCTAGTAGGTCAAAAGATAAGGCTAAAAATTTTTCTGCGCAGTACAATTGTCTGGCTTTCGAATGTTACTCAGATCTTATTTCTTGCCCTACCGTCGACTTGATTTATATTCCTTTGCCAAATTCTTTACATTTTTACTGGGCTTTTCAAGCATTAACTGAGTATAAGCATGTTTTATTGGAAAAGCCCCTTACACTAAGTCACTCCGAATCGCAGATTCTAGTTAATCTTGCACTTGATAATAATAGGGTCATAAGTGAAAACTTTCTTTTTCCACATCATACGCAATCTAAGTGGTTTCTTGATATTCTTGATGGCCGCTATACTGGATCAGTCAATAATATCTATTCAAGTTTCTTTATACCTACTCGATCATCCTCAGATATTAGGTATCAATTATCTTTGGGGGGCGGAGCTTTGAATGATCTCGGATGTTACATGACCAAACTTGCGCACTATATGTTTGGCCCCTCAACTGATCTTGTCGAGAGTCATATTGTCACTTCTACTAAATACAAAGTTGATATTTCAGGTTCTGCTGTTTATAGATCATATTCTAAACTGCTCAGAGTTCAATGGGGATTTGATTCGAGCTATGAATGTTCTCTAGCCGTTGAAGGTTCAAGATCTACAATCTCATCTCAGAGGTTTTTTACTATGCAGCCTGAGCATAGTCCCATTATTTTTAAGGACAACAATCATTTTTCTTTGCTTAAATCCGATAATCAATATCTAAATAAATGGCATTCTCTTGTTGACTTAATTGAAGATCGTGAATGCATTCATTCTCACTTTCTTGATTTAGTCTCTCAGTCGCAGTCTCTTGAGGAAATTAGAAAAAATTCCCAATATTCATCAATCTAAAAAATAAATTATTGCGGTTGCCTATTGATCTGTTATTGTAAACGACCTTCCTTACGTTTATCTCTCCTATTTCCTGCTGATGAAGAGTCTGCATGTAGCTTCGCCATCACTTTGTTCTTTGCGTGAATTTTCCGAAGCTCTTCTTCCGGCATGGAATTCTGGCATCCTTACTCACAATGGACCTTTAGTTCAACAGCTTGAGGCAGCGATTGCCTCTTTGCTTGGGGTGCCATCTTATGTGGCTGTTACTAGTGGCACGATAGCCCTTCAACTTGCCCTGCAAGCTCTCGATCTTGAAGGGGACATCATCATTCCAGCATTTTCCTGGATTGCGACTCCGGCTGCATGTAACTGGGAAGGTTGTCGAGTTAAATTCTGTGATATTGATCCATTTACATTAAATATCTGTATGGATAGTTTAGAGCGATCGATCGACTCAAACACCCAGGCGATTATGCCCGTTCATGTGTTTGGCAATCCCTGTAATGTAGATGCAATTGATGTTATTGCTGCGAGATACCACTTGAAAGTCATCTATGATTCTGCCCATGCCTTTGGTTCAACATATAATACCCAGTCGGTATTAAATTATGGTGATATTAGTTGTGTCAGTACTCACGCTACTAAGATTTTTAATACTGGAGAGGGTGGCGGTGTAGTTTCTAAAGATACTAAGTTAATTAGTCGGATTAAGCGTTTGCGTTTCTTTGGTTATGACGACAATAAGTTGGTTGTGGATAAAGGTATCAATGGCAAGATGACTGAGATTCATGCAGCATTGGGCATTGCTAATCTGCGTTACTTTTCCAAGACACTCACTCATCGCTCTGTACTAGCTGAGACTTATCGAAAAGAACTTTCTCACCGATCAGGTATTCGGCTCCAAAAAACATTAAATGGTACCAATCATTCTTATTTTCCGGTTATTTTCGATAAGGTTCATCAGCTCGATGCTTGCGTCAGTGAGTTAAATGAAAAAAATATTTATCCAAGAAGGTATTTTAGTCCTTCATTGGAGCAGATTGGCTGTCTTTCGACATCCGCGCCATCATCAGATATATTTCACTCAGCTTCAATAGCCGAGCGTATAATCTGTCTTCCTATTCATAATCTTGTTAGTCAGGATGATGCGCTGTCTGTTTCCAATATTGTAAACTCTGTGATTAATTAATTAATTCAATCATTTATTGTGATTGCCTGCTTCTGTAATTCAACCTTTTTTTTACTACTTTCTTTTTGCTCCTCTCTCATTCTATTTCTCCCACCATCTTAGATTGTTAGAATCCATTCTCGCTTTGCTGAATAGTGTTATGTCAATCTGATGACTTTGCTTCTGCATTGTTTATATTGTGATTATTATTCCCTTCAAAATCAAATTAATAAGACTATTTTCATGCCTATAAGCTAGGAACCTTTCTTTCTATCACTCTTTTGTGACCACTATTAGTCTCTCAATTTCTTGAATTTAATCTTGATTTTTACGCCTCCGTCTTCTCTAGCCAGATCAAGCAGCTCAAATTCTTTTGATATACTTACTATGGTAAGAGGCCAGTTCAGCTCGATCCGTTCAGACCCTTAGTCCTAATACAACTTCATGCTCATCACGCCTTTTATAACTTCTCTATATCCCAGTACGATTTGGTGCACTCAGGTCGATCGTTTGGCCTAAAGTTGTTTTGAAATGTTTTTCTCCCTCCTGACGTAAAGTATCTTCCTAAACACATGAAGGAAACGCTTCAAAATCCATCTTTTTACAGTTCATCTGAAGCATTTCGTACCGAAATGCTTTTGCACGAGCGCATATGGCATTGTGTTGGTTTTGTTGGTGCATTGCTGCCACATAAAGATTCTTTCATTCGGGTCAAGATTGTTAATCGCGATGTATTAGTCGTTCGAAATGGCAATATTTTCTCCGCTTTTTTAAATATTTGTCCTCATCGTGGTGGACCTTTCACACTAAAAGATAGAGGCAAGCTATCTACTTTTACTTGCATGTATCATGGATTAAATTTTGCTAAAGACGGAAAATTCAATGTCACTAATTCTGCACATGAATTCTGTGAAAATCCTGCCAACTACTTTCAGTTAGATTGTCTTAAGTTGACCCAAGTGCCACTTGAAATTTGTGGTGAGGCGATTTTCTTGTCAATTCAACCTGCTCTTAGGCTTGCAGATCAATTTGACAATGATTTACTTGAGCAACTTTCTTTGTTAAAGGTCGACCATCAATATGTTTTCTCGGCATGGACTGAGCCATTTAATTACAAGTTAAACTACGAAAATGTTAATGATCCTTTGCATGTCCCCCATGTACATCAAGCTACTTTTATGCAGATGTTAGATTATGATGGCCATATTCATAAGAACCAAAAAAATATTGATTTTAATCCATCACACAGTAAATATCTTCTCAAGGATAAAACTACACCTTCTATTTCTGAGCTTTCTGGACTTGCCTTTACACGAATTGATAGAGATCCACCCTGGTGGTCAAATCTTATCAATGATAGTCCAAATTTCGCAGATGATAAATATATAAACTTCTTCTTGTTCCCTGGCACCAATCTTTTTTCTGTTGGTGGCACCCATTTCGGTTTGCAGAGATATAATCCTATTAATTCTGAGGAATTTATTTACGAATTAAGCTATTTTCTGCCACCTATGGCTAATGCTTTTGAAGCAGCACCTGTATTAAAAGAGTTATTTGAAGCAGAATTAGATACAATCAAGGAGGATTCAGCTATTTTGAAATCTGTGCACATCAATATGAAGCAAATACATGATCCGCAGAATCAGTTGTTTCATGGAGACTATGAAAAGAAAATCTCTAAGTTATCCAGCTATTACAACTACATTCACTCCACATCTCCGTTATGAAATCTTCTGCGAAATCTGTATTGCTTCGTTTGGTTCTTAATGACAGCTTCCCTACCCCTGCATTGAGAATTTGTACTCTTCGCTATGAAAAATTTTTGTCTGCGACTTGCCCAGTAGAATTATTTTATTGTGACTCTAAGTCTATTGAGAAAGAGCTTCAAAGGATAAAAATTGAACAAAAGACTTCCAACTTCTTTTTTGATTTTTTTGGTTTTAATTTCTCCTATCCCCTCAAAAAGTTTTTGTCGGCGGCTCATAATATTGGTATTACAACTCCAAACTTAATTGATCCATCCATTAATGTTAAGATCCCACATAATTCCAACACTGTTATCGGAAATGCTTGCATCGGTCAAAACGTTTCCATTAATTCGCCAACCTGTATTTGTGACGATGTGATACTTGAAAATGATGTGCAAATATCTGATCATACATATATTGGACCAAGGAGTATTATTCAGAAAGGCGCATCGATCTCTCCTTTCTCTACGTTGGGTTATCAATGTTCGGTTTCTCCTAATGTTAATATTCAATGCCATACTTATATCACAAAGGCGAATACTAAAGTTGAAGAGCACTCGCAATCTTCCTTTATTGTTCAACCCGGATACCCACCGTTCACGATCGTTTCTTGATGTGTATCATATTTCTATACCATTGTGCTGACTATATCTATCCTTCTACTTTCTTTCCAGAGATCCCTTGATTTACCTACTGACTGTTAAATTAACCCCCCCCCTATTTGTATTTTTTGTTGGCTTTTTGTTCTATTATTGAGTGCTCAAATTTATGTTACACATTCCTGATTCGGCAGCTTATGGCGCTTTAGAATTATTTTTCGTTTTTATCTGATATGTATGATTATCAATACTGTTGATGGCGTTCAAGTAAAAGGTATTGTTGGATGTGCTCCTTCAAATGAGATTAAAACGAGCCAATACCCTTACTTTGATGAAGAGCAAGCTATTAATTTTGAGAAAGCTACAGGTATCAGAAGTAGGCGAATAGTTGATGGCCCTGTATGTACTTCAGATCTTTGTGAAGCGGCGATTATAAGGCTTCTTGATATTCTTGATTGGGATAAATCTGATATCAAAGTTTTAATTCATATTTCACAATCTCCTGAACGTGGCATACCATCAACTGCAATTATTATGCAGAACAGATTAGGATTTTCTGAGGGTGTAATTGCTTTTGATGTCAATCTTGGTTGTTCTGCTTATCCATATGGTTTTTATTTGATGAATACTATTATGAGCTCCTTGCCTGTAGGTTCAAAAGGCATACTTAGCGTCGGTGATATTTCTTCTTTGGGTTGCGAACCTTCTAACAAGGCTACTGCCGCCTTGTTCAGTGATGTTGGCACCGCCACAGCGTTCGAGCATACTATTGATGTTTCACAGACTCAATACAACTTTTATTCTGACGGCTCTGGTGCAGATGTTATAACTGTATTACCTGCTGGACCTGCTTCTAGGTACCCTAATGAGAAACCCTATCTTAAGATGAATGGTCCTGATGTCTTCTCATTTGCAATATCTAAAGTTCCCTCAATGATCAAAGAATCTTTGTCCTCTTCCCATATTCCAACTGACTCTCTAGATTACTCAGTTCTCCATCAGGCAAATTTGATGGTTAATAAGAGAATCGTTAAAAAGTCAAAGATAGACCATATTCCTTCTCTTACGTCGATTCAAGATTATGGAAATACTTCTGCAGGTTCTATTCCATTCACTATCGCGGTCAATATTAAGGAACTTTCCCGTGACACCAATTTTTTACTCGTAGGTTTTGGTGTGGGATTGTCCTGGGCTAGTGTAGTTACCTCATTTCCAAGCGGCTTCATTTCTGACCTTGTTTATCTTGACTGCAAATCATTTACTCCTCCTCTTTGATTCTTCACATTATGTCTGCTATTTTAGTTACTGGAGCTACTAACGGAATTGGCCTTTCTCTCACCAAATCACTTTTAGACAAGCAATTCAACGTTGTAGGTATTGGTCGAGACCAAGACTCGCTTAACAATCTTTCTACTGAATATGGATCCCTCTTTACTCCTTTAAGAATAGATTTATCTGATAAAGACAATTATAACGATATTGCTGATTTACTCCCGACTTTGTCTGGCATTGTTTTTGCAGCTGGTGTAGTTAAGCAGTCTCCAATCTCCTATTTCGATGAAGACCTGCACTCATGCATGATGGAAGTTAATATTAATTCCCCAATTTTTATTCTTTCTAGAATACTTAGGCGGAAGAAGCTCTCAAAAGGTTCATCCATTGTTTTTATTTCCTCAATTAACGGAGGCTATA
>MDTD01098831.1_pt1 | contig 11526 bp, 11 predicted proteins | sample 811221 | NCBI WGS metagenome assembly MDTD01 (sample SAMN05326646, study PRJNA326480) | marine metagenome | isolation source: seawater | place: Pacific Ocean: South West | collected 2011
AACCTAAAGAAGTATTTTTAAATTTAATTAGCTATATTGAGCACAATAAAATTTCTTCTTTGGTTGCAAATACTTACTCTCTAAAAGATATTAAGGTAGCGCAAGATGATTTTTTAAGTAAAAAATATACAGGTAAACTTGTGCTTATTCCTCCAAATGTAATTCAATAATTATTTGGCTACATATAGGCTGCACTTACTGACTTAGTAATTAAAAATAAATATTGATTTATCGTTGTATTCCCTAAACTTTTTTCTAATCGTAACGCTTGGAAAGCGTGTATAGTAGCAATACTATCGAGGGTTCGAATCCCTCTTTCTCCGCCATAAATTAGAATTTAAAAAAATATTTAAGTTTCAAAAAAACTTACTTGGTTTCACTATGAATTCAGTTAGGATATAAAAAAATGATAAGATTTTTTAAATTCCATGAAAATATTGGTGCAATATTTGCAATATTAGCTTTTTTCCTTTTTGCAATTTTAGATGTTTTTCAAAAATACGGAACTATATTTCACACAGTATTTCAAATTATGCTTTGCAAGTATTTATTTTTATTTTTTTTATCATTAATTGAATCTGTAAGAAAAAATAATAAAAATTTTTGGAAAACAAATAATTTAAAATTACAATTTTTAAGATCTGTTTTGTCTTTATTGGAATCTGGTTTTTTTATATTGTCATTTAAATATTTGTCTTTAGCTTCAGCCCACAGTATCCAAGCCTTTACTCCTTTAATTGTAATTGTTTTGGCATTTGTTTTCTTAAAGGAAAAAATTGATACTAAGACATGGATTGCCGTGGCTTGTGGTTTTATAGGTGTAATAATAATTTTAAGACCAGGACTTGGAATATTTGATATAAAAATATTGATTCCTCTTATTGGTGCATTTTTTTTAAGTTTATACCAAATTATTACAAGACTAGTTTCCTATATAGATGAAAATGAAACATCTTTATTTTTTACTTCAATAATAGGAGTAATTATAATGTCGTTATTAGTAAACTTTTACTGGATTGATTTTAGCTCTCAATCTTTTTTTATTTTTATGGGAATTGGAATTTTTTATTCCCTTGGATATTATTGCCAAGTTATTGCTTTAAGCAAATCTCCTGCAAATAAAATTCAACCTTTTCATTTTACTTCTTTCTTTTGGGCTGTTATTTTTGGATTTATTTTTTATAATGATATTCCTGATAAATTTACATTAATAGGAGCTATAGTGATTATAATATCTGGAATTTATGCTTTAAAATTTAAAAGAATATCAAACTAAAGCAATTAATCTTAATGGAGAACCTGTGCCACCTTTTATTTTTAAGGGTAGACCTAATATGCAAAATTCATAAACTTTTTCTTTGACAATTTCATCCATATAAACATTTTCAATAAGTCTTATTCCAGACTTTGTTAGCATTTCTAAATGCATTGGTAATGCTTCACCGGGCTCTTCAAAAGGTATCGGATCTGTTGCGAATTGATCTGTTCCCCATGAAATAATATTGTGGTCATTGGCCCATTTTGCGCAAGCTTTAGCTAAACCCGGCTCTCCACTTAGAGTTTTTTCTGCATCATCCCAGTATCTACTCCAGCCAGTATAAACCAGTACCACATCCCCTTCCATAACTTTTGTCCCTTGTTTTTCTAAAGCTCCATCAATTTCATCAGGACTAATACAATAGCCTGCATCTAAATCTTTTTTAAGAAAGCCTGGAATGTCTACTAAGATTCCTCTAGTTATAAGAGGCGGAAAATTTTCAGCACCTAATTTTTTTGTACCAAATGTATCTATAATATCTTTATTTTTGATACCATTGTATACTCTAAAATCACCATCCTCTAATCTTTGACCAACATGATTTAATTGATCTATATGTGTTCCAGAATGATCACTAATAGACAATCTTAAATTTTGAGCTGAATATCCATTTTTCATATTTCCTATCACTCGATCGTGCCAGTCAGCACCATTTTCCAGAGTGTATTGAGTATTCGCAAAGTAAGAACCATGAAAGCCTGGAATTGGCATATCTTGATGTAAAACATGAGAAAGATCATAGTACTTCCCTGTTTTAACCATAGAAAGAGATGTAAGTATTCGCTCAGGAGTGATCATATTCATTGAACCATGAATATCATCAGCCCCCCATTTTGATGGCCACCATTTTTCACTCATTATATAATTCCTAGCATTGATATTATTCTAGCAATTATTTGACTGGTATACCAGAAAAAAATTTTATTTTTTCCAATGATTAATTTTATTGCTAAATTTTATATAGGTAATATTTAAAATTATAGCATATATAATAAATATTATTACAATCACCATCATCCTCCCTGTTTGAAGATATCTTTCAGAAAGAATCATTAACCACCCTAATCCTTTGTCAGTGGCAAGAAGTTCTCCAGCTAATACAAGAGCAAAACTAATACCAAGTATTACCCTAATACTTCCATTTAAAGCCGGTAAAATATAGGGGATCACAACTGTTCTATACACTTGTACTTTTGTTGCTCCCAAACATTTGGAATGATTTAATAAAATTCTTGGAACATTTCTTATAGCCTCCAATGTACTAACAATCATTATTGAAAAAACAGCAAATATTACAAAAATAATTATACCTATCTCCTTTGTTCCAAACCAGAAAAGAAACAAAGGTATTAAGGCCATTATGGGAATAGTTCTTAAAAGTAGTATAGGCGGTAAGGAAATTTCACGAACTAAAGGACTAATACCTAGCAAAAGTCCTGTTCCTACACCAAGGATAATTCCTAAACCAACTCCTAGAAATAGGCGGAAAAGTGTTATCAATGAACTATCAAATAAAACTAAAGTTGCTTGAAAATAATTTTCTCTAAAACCAATTAACCCTTGATCTAAACCATAGTAAGTTGCAAATTCAGGATAAGATGTGAAAAAGATATATTCCAATCTTGGAAACATCCTATTAGCAAATCTTGGATTATCTACATAAACATACCAAGCAAATATTTCATAAGATAAAAGTAATAAAAAAATACCAAATAACTTTAAATAATGTCTTAAAAAAAAATTAGTTATAAATTTCATTTTATGATTTGTATTCTTTAGAAATAGATAATTTATTAAAAAGTGTAGCCATCAAATTGCGAAATTTTTCATCAGTTCTAATTTCATTTGTACGTGGTCTAGAGAACGGAACTTTAAAGACTTCGTCAATAATGCCATTTTTTAATAAAAAAATTCTATCGGCTAAAAAAATAGCTTCTTCGATGTCATGAGTAACAAATACTGTTGTTTTTTTTTCTTTATTCCAAATATCTAACAATTGATCTTGTAAGGCAAGCTTTGTCATGTAGTCTAAAGAACCAAAAGGCTCGTCCATTAACATTACTTTAGGATTATTTGAAAAAACTGATGCTATTTGAACTCTCTTTCTCATTCCCCCAGACAATTCTTTTGGATAAAAATCAGCAAATTCTTCGAGTCCAACTTTTTTTAAATGTTCTATTGCAATCTTCTTTCTTTCTTTTTTATTTGTTCCTGATAACTCTAGTCCATATTCTACATTTTCAATAACCTTTCTCCACATCAATAGTGCATCTTGTTGAAAAACCATTCCTCTGTCTCGACTTGGATTTATAACTTCCTCTCCACCTACAATAATTTTTCCATCGGTACATTTTTCTAAACCAGCTATTATATTTAGAAGCGTTGATTTTCCACAACCAGAAGGACCAATCAATACTACGAATTCTTCGTTTAAGATTTTTTCATCTACATCTTTTAATACTTCTAATTCTTTCCCTTTTTCAGAAATAAATTTTTTTTGTATTGACTTAAATTCTATTTCCATAGAATACACCTCCAATTAATATTAACTTAAAGCAAATTCAAAATAAACGATAGTTTTTTTATATGATTAATAAACAGATAGATATATATAATGATATTTTTTTAAACATATTATCTCAAAAATATTCACCAAATACAGTGTTAAAAGAAAGGGATTTAGCTTTAAAATATAGAACATCTAGGACAACTATAAGAGCAATATTACAAAAATTATCTCATGAAAATAAAATCATAATTAACCCTAGATCGAAAACATTTGTAAAAAAAATTAATTTAGAAAGAATTCAACAATCATTTTTATTAAGACAGTGTTTGGAAATAACTGTAGCATCAATGATTTTAAAAAAAATCCAAAATAAAGATTTACAATATTTGTTGGAAAATATACAAAATCAAAAAAAATTACTAGTTAAATATAATAAAAACAAAAACAAAAAATATATTAATTTAGATAATCAATTTCATTCTTATTTATTTAAAATTTGTGGTTTGGAAGCTTTTTGGAAGATAATAACAGAATACAATTTTGATTTTGATAGATTAAGACATATTTCTGCTTATAGTAAGCAAAGGTGCGTTGAATCCACTGATGAACACTTAAAAATTTATAAAGCTATTAAAACAAAAAAGACTAGTGTCTTAAAGCAAGCAATAAAGTCTCATTTCAAAAATTCTAAAGAATATTACAAGGGCTTAATAAAATTTCATAAAGAAATTATTGAATAATATATTTAAATTTTTCTAAGTGATTTTCAATTAAAGTTGAATACTTAGGTACTCCTTTATTACTCCAACCCATCATTTCATAATAGGTCTTCATAACTGAATTAAACTTTTTTTTATTTAATTTAATACCTTTTTTTGGGCTTGATTTTAAACTTTCTTTAAAAAATCTATCTGGCAGTGTATCGAATTTAGAATTAATTTTTTCCCTTATATTATAAAGCCTCATTATATTGTTTCTTTTTGAACCCCACTTCATTATTTCATAAGAAGAAGTCTTCCATCCTGTTAAGCAATGAATTATTTCTGACATTAAGGGCATACTTAATACTCTAGTTGGCGCTATTGCAAAAATACAAAAGTTTATTCCATCTGCAGCAGACCAAAGATTATTTAATTCTTTAAAGTTTCTAACTTTTTCATGACTTAATTTTTCCATTGGCAGTCTATCATATATTCCTAGTGTATTTGATAACTCCATAGCATGAGGCCATCCAACATTTACATCATAGTCCCAATCATGTTCACAAATGTCATGACGGGGTCCCACTGGTGAAGTCGCGTAACCTAAAGCTAAATTTGTTTGGGCCCGAGGTTCAATTGGAACCATTTCTAAACCCTTTACTTGCATTGCATATTTTATTGATTTTTTACCTATTTTTTTGGCTGCTCGAAGCGATCCTTCTGCCAATAAATTACCAATATTTTTTCTATTAATAATGTTTGAAGTCATTTTAACAGCAGATTGAAAATTGCCAAAACTTAAACTTAAACCTCCTGTATCTTTGTTGGTAATTATTTTTTTTTCATATAATTCCATAGCAAAAGAAAGAACAAAACCATGAGACACAGGATCTAAACCATATTGATTTACTAAGTGATTAAAAAAAAGTAATTCCTTGGGTTTTTTTGTTCCTATGTTAGGGCCAAGGCTGCCCATAATTTGCTGGTGTATTCCGCAAGAGCGATTATCAAGTTTTTTCTTATCATGATTGTATATTTTAATACAATCATTTGAGCAACCTGGGCAGCTAGTAACACCTTGGTAATGCGGAAGCCATTTTTTCTTTTCATAATTATTTATGTGTTTAAATTTTGAAGTCCTATAATTTTCTACATTGAGAGCAGCATCCAATCCATGATCATGAATCCAAACTGCCATACCAGGTAAAAACTTCTGCCATGATGAAAGAATATTTTTTTTAATTTCTTTATCAAAATTATTAGTGATTTCTCGCAGTCTATTAGAGTTATAAATTTTGGGACTATATTTTTGTTCTCTTATGATTAGGGATTTTAATTTTTTTGATCCCATAACTGCACCCATTCCCATTCTTTCTGCTTGGTTAGATCTGTTGGAAACAACACTTGCATATCTAATTAAATTTTCACCAGCTGGACCAATTAAGGCTGAACAAACTTTTTTTCCATATTTTTTTTCAATTATATCATTTGATACTCCAATTGTTTTACCCCAGATATTTGATGCTGAAACAAATTTAACTTTTTTATCTTCAATTAATAAATTAATTGGAGTTTTAGATTTTCCATAAATAACGATGGCATCAAAACCAGAGGATTTAAGTGCTGTTGACAATCTCCCTTCACACCTAGCTTCACCAATGCCGTATGTCATTGGAGATTTTGCACAAATAGAAAATCTAGCTAATCCCGGTCCAAGATTTCCAGAGATAATACTATTTGTAAAAATTAATACATTTTTAGAAGATAAAGGATCAATATTAGCTTTTGTTTTTTTAAGGAGAATATATGTACCCAACAAGCCTCCACCTGGATACTTTCGAAAAAAATTTTTTTTTGGTATTTCGATTTCATATTTCTTTGAACTAAGATTTATATGCAAAATTCTGTTATGGTAGCCTAAAACATTCATAAATTAAGTTATTTTCTACAATTAATTTTTTTTAAATTAAATAATTTTATAAAAAACTGTTAGATTTTTTGACATTCTTCAAAATTTTAATTTTATGAGGTACTAAGTGTTTGTACTGGTATACCAGCTAATTTTACCTTTTTATTAATGATTTTCCATTTAATATACTGGTATACCAGCTTATTTTATGCTTTAATCAATAAATTTTTTTGATTGCAGTAGGAGGTAATTTTATGAAAAAAATTTTAACATTGTTACTAAGTCTTACGTTTGGCTTAGTTGGTTTTCAAAGTATTAATGCAGGAGAGCCAGATATACCTACTATACCTGAAGTATCTTTTAGTTATGCAAGTTTGCATGCAATTGATCATACTCATATTGTTATACCAGTCTCAAAAGGTTGGCATAAAGATGTAGGAATAACTGTTACTCCTGAACCTTATGGATCAAGTGTGGGTGCTGACAAAATTGTTGCCGGTCTTACTTCTGGTTCATTTGATGTGATGTCAGGATCAACTGTGTTTTCACTAGCAGGTTATGATGTAAATAACAATTATAGAGATTTTGGCCACGGTGACATATTCCAAGGATTTGGTTTTATGATAGATCCGAATGGTAGCTATAAAACTATTGATCAATTTATTGATGGAGGAATGGATCCTAAAGAAGCTATCAATGCAACCATGGCACAGTTTAAGGGCAAAACATTATCAACTTTAAATGAAGGTGGTATTCTTGGCTTTATAAATATTGCACTCGAATCTGCAGGTTTAACACTTGATGATCTTGGTACAGTAAATAAGTATGATACAGATTCTAAAATCATGGCTGACTTAATTGCTGGAAGATCTGATTTTGCTGTTGGCTCTGCTCCAGGAAGAGTATCGATGACTTTAGAAGGATTTGTACCAGCGCTTACCTCACTTCATGTTTCTAAGTATGCAGACGCAACACCTGATTCTAAAGCATTGAGATCAATATTCCATGATGGTTGGGCGACAACGCCTGAGTTTTATGCTGCAAATAAAGATACAATTTTTAGATTCATGAGTATGATGTATCGCACTTTACGTTTAATGGTCGATCATCCTGAAGAAACTATCCCTATTCATGCTGATTATGTAAATAGTATTATGGGATCTAATTTAACACCAGAAGATACTGTTGTAATTTACGAAGAATTGGATCCATTTATAGCGTTTGAAGACCAAGCTGTTTGGTATGAAGACAGATATAAAACAGATAATGCTCAACATTTAGCTAACGTTTTAGGTTCTCATATTAAATTATGGGAGGAGCAGGGCGTTCTAAATGAAGGTGAATGGACTCCGTATAATACTAGTTATGCTTTTGAGATGTGGCATGAATTTCAAGAAAGAAAAGTGAATGCACATAAATTAATTAGAAAAGCAGAATCACTAGTTACAGCAAATACTAAAACAGCTAATGAACTTTTAGCAAAAGCTAAATTTTATGATGATATATATGATTTTCTTGATGCTGAAAGATTTGCACAAGCTGCAATAGAATGGGCTGAATACGAAAAATAATAAAATTATATAAATATAAAACCGTTACAAATTTGTGTAACGGTTTTATACTATAAAAATGACACTAGTTTCTTTATCAAGTAAATTAATTAAGAATTCTTTAGGTTTTATATTTCTAATTATTTGTTGGTTTTTTCTTGCAGAAATATTGGGAGCTTCAAGACTGCCCTCACCAACTGTAATTGTTGAAAGATTTATATCTGTCTTATTTGCTTCGCCTGAAATTAGTGCACAAGGTGGTGGGGCAGAAGGTATTTTTCCACATTTTACAGCAAGTATTATTAGAGTTTATATTGGTGGAACAACTGGAATCCTATTAGGCATACTTTGTGGCTTAATAATTAGCTTGAACAAAATTATAAATGAGATTTTTCAACCTATCATTGAAATTTTTAGAGCTATACCACCACTTGCAATTGCTCCTCTTCTATTAATTTGGTTTGGCCCCACATCTACTTCTCAATATATAATGTTAATTAGCTACACTTTCTTGACGTTGACGGTATATACATATGAGGCTATAAAAAATGTAGATCCATTAATTATTAAATATGCAAAGACAGTTGGCGCAAATAAAAATCAAATTTTTAGAACAGTTGTATTACCTTCAATAATACCCGAATTAATTGGAGGAATCAGGGTAAGTATTGCGCTTTCATGGAGTATAGCTGTGGTAAGTGAACTGCTTGGAGCTAAATTTGGAATTGGGAAAATTTTTAGCATGATGTTGGTTGCACAAGGACTTGATATAATTATTATTAGTATAATTTATGTTACATTCATTGCAGTGTTAACCGATCAAATTTTTTTAAAAATTAGCAATTTTTTTACTAGGTGGGTTGACAGGTAAAAAATAAATAAGGAGGAAAAAATGACTGTAGACGTTAAAATTAGAAAAAATATTTTGTGGTCTGGAGAAAATCCAATTATTTTATTGAAAGATTCTCCAGAGGCCAAAGAAACAACCGCAACCGGTTTTTTTAGAGTTGATTATTCACCAGCAGGGTCTGGTCATGCAGTATTTATTATGAGTGATGATTTAGAAGTAAATGGCAATAAAGTCTTTCACTGTATTACTGATAATAAAGAAATTGGAGCATGGATTAGAGATAAAACTATATGCCAATTACCTGAGTTCTTAAATTTTGATTTATCAGGCATTCCAATAATTAGTGGAAGATTTTCTTCTATGGGTAATACAAACAATGAATGGTCAGAACTTATTTCTTCTGAACTTGGAGAATTGAGATTAACTTGGTCAAATTTACAACGTCCATTTCATTTAACAGTTCCTGTAGGGGCAGCTGAAACGATTAAACATGAAATTAATACTTGCTTATATCCTGCAAAAAAAGCTGAAGTAGTTTTAAATGGCACAAAGGCTAAAGGAAATGCTCAACCTGATAAAATACCAGCAGGATCAGGTGGAGATATTGATCACAGTACTGCATTTTTAGCATTGAGCGAAGTATGGTTCACTTAGCATTTATATAAATGAAAAAAGCTTTAGTTACTGGTGCTAGTAGCGGTCTTGGAAAATATATATCTATTCAATTAAGTAAAAAAAAAATTAGAGTTATAGGTATTGCAAGGGATAAAAAAAAACTCGAAAAACTTAAAAAATATATTGGAAACAAATATTTTGATTATGTAAATTTTGACTTAAAAAGAATAGATCAAATTGAAAATATTATTAACAATATTATTAAGAGAGAAAAATTTTTAGAAATTTTAATTAATAATGCTGGAGTTTATAAACAATCAAACTTACAAAATACAAATATCTCTGAAATTAACGATTTAATTGATACGAACTTAAAAGCTCCAATCATATTAACAAAAATATTATCTAAAATGATGAAAAAAAATAAAAAAGGATACATCATTAATATTTCATCAATTGCGGGTAAAATTCCCATCAAAGATTCAAGCGTATATTGTGGAACTAAATATGGACTTCACGGTTTTGGTAATTCTTTAAACAAAGAATTAAAGAATAGCGATGTTAAAGTATGTACAATCTTTCCAGGAGGAATCAATACCCCTCTCTGGAAAAATACAAAGTATAAACCTGGAAATTTGAAAGATTCGCTTCGTCCAAATGATATATTTAAAATAATTGATTTAATGTTAAAATTTGGAAAAAAAATAAATTTTAACGAAGCTGTTATAACTCCAACAATTGAAAATTTTTAAAAAGTGGAATAAAGAGATACTTGATGATGAGTTTACATTATGGATTATAAGAGTAATATTGTAATTTTTTAAATCTTTATTATGAAAAAAAATATTATTGGTAAAACTAACTTAAGTCTAACTGAGCTTGGTATTGGAACTGCTCCAATTGGAGGATGGCCAAATTTTGTAGAAAATCAAAAAGCAGAAGAGGCTCTTGAAGCATCATGGAATGGTGGAGTTAGATATTTTGATACAGCTCCTTTTTATGGTTATGGAAGGGCAGAAGAAAGACTAGGAGAGTTTCTTAAAAAGAAAAATAGAAATGAGTTTGTTGTTTCAACAAAAGTAGGAAGAATTCTTGTTGATTCAAAAGAAACATCTGATTTTAAACCTTTTTTTAAAGGAGCACCAAAAAAAGAACCATATTTTGATTTTAGTTATGATGCTACTCTAAGATCTTTTGAAGATAGTTTGAAAAGATTACAGCTCGATAAAATTGATATTTTACTAATACATGATCCCGATAATCATTTTGAAGATGCCGTTAATGGATCATTAAAAGCTATAAATAACTTAAAAGATCAAAAATTAATTTCTGCTGTAGGTTGTGGAATGAATCAAAATGAGATGTTAACAAAATTTGCTAATACTGGATTAGTCGATTGTTTTTTACTTGCTGGTCGTTTTACTTTACTCGATCAAAGAAGTTTAGATGAATTAATACCTGCTTGTGAAAAAAATAATGTTTCTCTTATCATTGGAGGAGTATTTAATAGTGGTATTTTAATTGATCCATCACCAAATTCTTTTTTCGATTATGTTGAATTAAATGATTCATGGCTAGACAATGCAAAACAATTAGGAGTTAGAACGCCAGAATCTTATGAGAGTAATGCATATTGGTTAGATAAAGCTAATGAAATTAATAAAGTATGTCAAAAATATAATGTAAATTTAAAAACTGCTGCCCTAAAATTCCCCTATCTTAATAGTAATATAGCAACAGTTTTAACAGGCGTTGCATCAAGAGAACAAGTTTTAGAAAATCTTAAGAGTTACTCAACAAATATTACTAGTGAATTATGGATTGAACTAGAACAAAAAAATTTAATTAAGAAAACATCAATTAATAAGTTATAAGCAATATAAGCCGGAGAGGTGGCCGAGTGGTTGAAGGCGCCCGCTTGGAAAGCGTGTAAACGGGAAACCGTTTCGAGGGTTCGAATCCCTCTCTCTCCGCCATTTTTCAATTAAATAAAAAGTAATAATATTCACATACAACTTAAAAGAGTCTTAAATAAATTTTACGAATCAGATAATTTACCTTTAAGGGCAGTGGA
>MDTD01112826.1_pt1 | contig 11526 bp, 12 predicted proteins | sample 811221 | NCBI WGS metagenome assembly MDTD01 (sample SAMN05326646, study PRJNA326480) | marine metagenome | isolation source: seawater | place: Pacific Ocean: South West | collected 2011
ATCCTGATCGTCGATGATGACGAGGACATTCTGGGCGGGATGGAACTGGCCATCCGCGCAGAAGGCGCAGACACCATTACCGCTGCTGATGGAAACGAAGCGGTTGCCGCCTGGAGACGACATGCCCCCTCCGTCGTCATACTCGACATGATGCTTCCCAAGATGAGCGGCTTTCTGGTTCTTGAGGAACTGATGGCATCCGCTGACTCACCCATCGTGATCATGGTGACCGCCAATGAGGGGAAGCGACACATGGCCTACGCGGAAAATCTCGGGGTTCACGCCTACCTCACCAAGCCCATCCCACTCCAGCAATTGATTGATACGATCTGCGACCTGTATTCGCAACGCTCGAGCGGTGCCGACGGTACGATGACAGACAGCAATTGAACGGCAGGAGTCAACAGTGCCTCACCATTACGTCATCCAATCGCCCAACCCCGTGACCTCGCAGGGGATGGCGCCATTGGGAGATCGCAAGACGATCATCCAGCAGCTCGGACAAATGAATACCTGTCCGGAACGTGAAGGTGAGCCATATCTCTACGGCCCAGGCATCATGCTTGAAGTGCGGCAGGATGAAGATCCCGTTCGCCAGATCCTTCTGTCCATCGTTGAAGAAGAGATCGCCTGGCTGGTCATCGAGAGAATCGCCACGACCTTCAACTGGAAGATCATTGATTTCGAAAGTGGTGATGAAATCGATTTCAATCTTCGAGAGGATGAGATGTGAGTGAAGCAGGAGTCCCGAAACATGGGCATACTGCGGATCGTTCCAACCCCCACCGCTTGTCGGCGGCGCTGCTTGCGGCAGTTGATTATCGAGGGGACGTGACGCTGCTCCTGGATGATCAGACCTCCATGGAGGGCTATCTCTTCAACCTGAACGGCGATACAGAGACCGGCACGTTCGATCTCATGATCAAAGGCCAGGAAGATGCATTGCAGATCATGGCGAGTACGATCCAGGCCGTTGATTTCTCCGGCAGGGATACTGCTGAAGGCAAATCATTCGAAACCTGGATACAGAAGTACGTCGCCAAGAAGATGGCCGGTGAAAAGGCCAGCATTGAATGCGAGTCACTTGACGAAGACTGAACCAGCGCACCTGACCCATGCAAGCAACTGAATCAAGCGACTGATCTGACCGCATCAACCGGTGCCGTCATTCGGCCCATCGGGATGAAGAAGGCGCAGGGCCCGTCGTTGAAGATCCCGCCCGAAATGCCGCGTGTGGCCAGACTGCGGAACCAGTAAAGGGCCTGCTGTGGATTCAAGGCGATCAGGCGATCTCCCTCATGATCTGTAGAAGGATCCATCATTCTCGCGTGAAGCCTTGCACGCACCGGATCCGTGAAGACCAGTACACAAGGTTGATCACGACAGATGCCAACCATGGGATCTGTTCTTGTCACCGGATCGGAAATGAAATACCAGCATGGAAGGGATGTGACTGCAGACCAAAGCTTTCTGGCCTGTTGTTCCACCGAACCGATATTCGCCTGAGCCGCCAATGCATCGATATCAGGAAGGGAGTCGGGACGATAGTTCCAAAGTGCGACGATCAAATCATCAAGTGACCATGAAATGCCCCATGGACCCGCATTGAAGATGGCCGAAGCTACGCCCCAGTTTCTCAGCCCTGAAATGAATGCTGCAACTTCATGCGTCGGAAGCGAAACTACTCGTGCAGATGCTGGAAGCTCTTCCTGCAATTTCAAAATCTGATTTGCGGCTTCAGCTGAAGTGAAGATCTGCACTTGATGGCCTGCACCATGGTCACATACCAGAGGAAGAATTCCATCACGTGCACCAAGATCAATCACGAACCAGCGAGTCATGCTGGTAAGTCCACGAATCAATGCTTCCCGATTCGATGCCGTCGGCAGCTGGCAGGCCACTTCAAACAATCTTGCAAGCGAAGGTTGATTCTCACCTTGTTGGATATGCATCCGGGGAACCCTCCAATGCCACCAGACCAGGACCCACTTCCAGGCCGTCGTGCACATGTCCTTCCCCCTGACAATCATGTACGCACGAAATCCGCTCAAAGGTTCGTCGAAGCTTCACTGAAATGTCAGGTCAGGCTGGAAAAGCAGGCTCAGAGGCCGTCAAACCGCAAGAAAGTGGTCTGTATCAACTGAAACCAGTCGAGGCGAGCTCGGATTTGCTCCGGCCGAAGAAGGCCACCATGGCTTCACGGGACCTTCCTGACTCTGAACAACTTCCCAGGATGCTGGATCATCAAGCACTGCTGCCATCTGCTTCAAGGGTTCTTCACGTGACACGACTGGCAGACGACAAGCGAGAAGACCACGGGTATAGGGATGTCTTGGATTTCGCATCACCAGATCAGAAGCACCTGCTTCGCACATCCGCCCACCATGCAACACCACCAGCTGCTGGACTCGATGTGCCACCAGAGAAAGGTCGTGAGTAATCAACAGAATCCCCAGGCCTCTGCTGCTTCTCAATTGATCAAAGAGATCCATCACCGCTTCCTGTGTGATCGCATCAAGTGCGGTCGTCGGCTCATCTGCCAGCAGCAACCGTGGATTTCGAGCCAACGCGAGCGCAATGACGATACGTTGACGCATTCCTCCACTGAGTTGGTGTGGAACACTGGACATGCATCGAACTGGTTCTGGAACTCGGACTTCCTCCAACAACGCCAGAGCCTGTTCACGAGCATCACGACGTGAAACTCCATCCAGAGAAAGTGTCTCCAGCATCAGTTCTCCAACCGTGAACACCGGGTCGAGCGCTGTCATAGGTTCCTGAAACACCATCGACACGACTCGACCTCTCATCGATCGCCATGCCTTCTGTGTTTGCCTGTCACAATCCTGTCCTGCAATACGGATGGAACCGTGAACCATTTCAATTGCTGGTGGAAGAAGACCAATGGAAGCGAGCGCCGTGAGCGTCTTTCCACTACCCGACTCACCTACTACTGCTGTGATTGAAGCTTCATCAACACGAAGATTCACACCCTCGACAAGATTTCGGCCTCCTGTGTGCTCAGAACCTGCGACACGGAGATCAAGATCAGTGATTTCAAGGAACGGTTCTTTCATGATGCCATTTCAGCCTGTCTTGGATCAAATCGCACACGAAGCCATTCGCCGAGACAATTCAATGAAAGAAGTGTCAAGGCAATCATCAGGCAGGGCCAGACCAACAGCCACCAATGGGAATACACACCATTGATCTCTGATAGACCCGCTGCTGCAAGATTTCCCCAGCTCGGCAATGGCTCACGTATTCCGATTCCAAGAAAACTGAGGAATGCCTCGCTCAACATGGCCATCGGTACGGTAAGAGTTGCGTAGACCACGATTGGTCCAAGAACATTCGGAAGCAGATGCTTCCAGACCTGTCGACGCCAGGGAACCCCCATCGCGCGACAAGCCTCCATGAACGGTCTAGCTCGAAGCGACAGCACCTGACCACGAATGACTCTTGCCATGGTGAGCCAGCTCACGGCGCCAATGGCCAGCCACAATGTGAGGACATTCACCCACTGCGCAGCACTGGACCCAATAGTCATGCCAAGTCGATCAAGCAGACCTTCCACGGCAACCACCAGCAACACGACAATCAGGATGTAAGGCAATCCATAGAGCACATCAACGATGCGCATCATGAGACCATCTATCCGTCGCGGTGCCGAAGCTGCAATCATGCCCCAGAGCCCGCCAAGAAAGACTGCTGTGGCAGCCGCTGCCAGGCCCACGACAAGACTGATTCCTCCGCCGGCAAGGACACGCGCCAGCATGTCTCGACCGAGGTGATCACTTCCAAGAATATGATCTGAAGTACCACCGGCCCATGATGGTGGCTGAAGTACCTGAGTTGGGTTGGTTCTTTCGAATCGACGGCTTGTAGACAACTGCCCATCAATCTCTTGATGACCAAAGGTCCACGGAAGGCTAACCAGGGTTCCAAGGATCACGAGAATCAGAAAGATGGCGCCAGCAATACCCATCCGCCTGATTGAAGCAGGTGAAGGATCACGGGGACGAGAAGAGGAATCGTTGGCCACGTGTGCAGGATAAGGGCAACAGGCAACCCGCACAGATCGATTCAGCAACCACACCATGCCTGGTGGCGGCTGCCCCCAAATCAATTGTCACGCCGTGTTATCAGCGACCGCGAGCAGCCTGAACTGCGTCCAGCTCACCCAGCTCCTGCAACAGCTGACGCTCAATTTCCATGTCGAAATTGACTTCATCATGATTGAGCCGGTCACGCAGGGTTTCCAGATGCTCTTCAAGCTGTTTGATGGAATGCTCACGATTGCGAATTGAGATTTTCAATCTCGATCGCATCAGCAGTTCAAGATAGGTGCGAAGCTCTTCGATCTGGGCCTGATTCTCCGCCGTGTCGGGCTGACTCTGCACATTCCGGAGCTGCCTGCTGAGCTTGACGACTTCAGCATCCAGATTCAATTCGTGAATCTTCTGGCTGTAGAACCCCGGGTCTGACTGCTTCAGCTCGGCAAGTGCGACCAGATTGCGGCCATAGCGGCGGATCATGCGTTCCAATTCCACGGGATCCTGACCTTGTTCTCCACATAGATTGCCAAGGATCTTTCCAAGTTCAGGGTCAATCGCATTGGCGACATCGATGTATCGATCAATGTTGTTCCGCGCAGTGCTGACTGATGCAGGTGAAGAAACCTCGGACGCGGACTTCAAAGCATCTGACCGCATGCGATCCCAGATCCGGTTTCCATCAGGATTGGCAGCTGGTGAGGCTGTCTGACCAACGGCAGCATTCGCGAAAGCCAGAACCGACTTGAGATCATCAGAAGTCGAGGCCTGCGTACGAACCGTGCCTGAATTGAACACGAAGAACATGCCCAACAGGAGAACAAGCCAACTGGTTGCAATCGTGTAACGAGTACGCATCAGCGGATCTCCACCGCAAGATAACCCCAGACATCGGAGGTCTGCTCCGCCTCTAGGATATTCAGAAGTTCATCGTGGGTTTCCTCCCACGTCAAATCATGACTGGCAACAAGACCGCTGGAATCCATGGCGGAAAGAATCCCCAGAAGTGGTGAAGCTGGTTCGTATTCATCCGAGACCCAGGTTTCCAAACTCGGGGTATCCAAGACAACGGAGCCGGAGTTGTTTGGCTCAAGCCCGGGACTGGTTACCCAGAAGGCCGCAACAACCGCAACAGCAACACATGCTGCCAGTGCAAGACGCTTGATCACCACCGCCACGCGGGGTGAACCAAGACGCATTCGTGATTGAGAACGCCATTCCGCGAGGGATGCCTCGGCTACACGTTCAGCAAGACCTTCCGGAACAGGCAGTTGGCGAAGTTGCTCACCGATCTTGAGGTCCAGATCACAATCCTGAGCGGAGTAATCGGGGCCCAATGGATCGGGGCCATCAGTATGAAAATCAGGTTGGTTATGAAATGAGAACATGTTGAGCTCATCCTTCAAACGCTGTTCCTCGAGCGAGGATTGCCTCTTTTTGCATTCTTTTTGTCTGGAAATCGATGCATCGTGCGTTAGGCCTCCTGATCCACTTCAGAATCACCTAATCGGCCTCTGAGACGCTTTATTGCCCGAAAATGGCGGGCCAGAACAGTGCCCATCGGCTGATCAAGGACTTCTGCGATTTTCTTGAAGCTCAACTCAGCTACATGACGCAGGTGCAGGATCTCCTGTTCCGCCTCTGGAAGCTCCTGTACGGCCCTTTGCAACTGGCCGAACTCCTCCCGCCCCTCCTGACTGCCGGGCTCCTCCTGCCTCCCTGGTGCAATTTCACGCAGGGTTTCATCGGCCACAGGAACAGCCTGACGGCCTCTCCGCCTCATTTCATCCCTCAGGCGATTGACCGCGATTCGGAACAACCACGCCTCGAATCGCCCCAGCTCGGTGTAGTCAGCGAGCTTTGAAACCACCGTACAGAATGTTGATTGGGTCACTTCCTCAGCCAATTCGGGGTTCTGGCACTTGGCCAGAACGACTCGGTAGACCCGTGGAGCGAATTCAGTGACCAGACGCGACCATGCAGCTTCATCGCCGCCAATGGCAGCTTGAAGGACGATCTCCAGACGTTCTCGATCAAGTGGAATGCACATCTCAGGACCTGTCTACGCTCAGCCATGCGGAAAGTAAGGGGTGAGAAGGCTCATAATCGAGCAAAGCCTGCAAACCAACCTACAATTCCACGCTCCCATGATCGGCTATTTGGACATGACTCAAGAGTCCGTGATTGCCTGGCCCCTCGCCATGCTTCTTCTCGTGGCTGGCGTTGCTGGGCTCATCTGGGGTGGAAACCTGCTGATCGATGGTGCTGTTGCCATTGTGAGAAGGCTGGGCATGCCTTCTCTGCTCATCGGCCTGACGATCGTAGCCTTCGGGACCAGCGCGCCAGAACTTGCACTCAACACTATTGCTGCTGCTAATGGTGAGACCGGGCTGGCTTTCGGCAACGTGATTGGCTCCAACATCGCCAACATAGGGCTTGTGCTTGGACTCACTGCATGTGTTGCTGCCATTCCAATGGCACCAAAACTCTTTCTACCGGGCGAGTTTCCATGGTTACTCATCGTCACTCTGATCGCCATAGCACTGCCATGGATTGGAAGTGGAGTTGATGGTGGGCCTGGTTACGCCAGATGGGCAGGACTCGTGCTGCTTGGTCTTGCTCCAGTGACAGCCTGGCTTTGGTACCGCGACAGCCAGAAGTGCAGCGAAACTTCAAGTACCGCCGAGCAGGAAGTTGAATCGCTGCCTTCACGAGGTCTTGGTATGGCATGGCTGCTTTTGATCGGAGGGCTGATACTTCTGATCAGTGGTGGCAAAGCAACCGAAGTGGGTGCCGTCTCACTTGCACGCTGGATCGGTATTTCGGAAGCCGTGATTGGACTGTCCATTGTCGCACTGGCAACCAGTCTGCCTGAAGTCGTGACTGCACTTGTCGCCGTAAGACGAGGTGAGCCGGATCTTGCCATCGGCACGGTCATGGGTTCAAACGTCTTCAATCTGGCGCTTGTCCTTGGTACGACAAGCATCATTTCACCCGTAGCAATCCCCTCTCAGAATGGGTGGATTGATCTAGCGGTCATGGGAAGCATGACGGTGGCCGTCATGTTCATGGCGATGATCCGGAAACGACTCTCAAGAATAGAAGGAATCATCCTTCTTCTTGCATGGTCAGCCACGATCGTGATGGGATTTGTTCGCGAGCTCGGTTGAGTTTCTGCAGTACTAGACTGGCAGACCACCATCATCAAGATCAACGACCCGGCTTCCTGCCGGAGATTCCATGGGTGCATAATCCCGGAAACGTGTTGTCGCATTGTTCCAGCTGAGCTTGACCGTCCCGGTCGGACCATTTCGCTGCTTGGCGATGATCAATTCAGCCAGTCCTCGCTTGTCAGGGTTCGCTTCGATCCATGCCTCATCTCGGTGGAAGTACTCCTCACGATGAAGCATCATGACGACATCAGCATCCTGCTCGATACTGCCTGATTCGCGAAGATCACTCATGCGAGGACGGTGGCCTTCGCGTTGTTCAGCGGCTCGGTTCAACTGGCTCAACGCCATGACTGGAACATTCAGCTCACGGGCCAATGCCTTGACTCCACGACTCAGTTCTGAGACTTCCTGCTGACGAGATTCGCTTCGACCACCTGAAGTCATCAACTGGAGATAGTCGATCAGCAGACAATTGATGTCGAACTTCTGCTTCATCCGCCTCGCCTTGGCTCGAAGTTGCATCAAGGTGAGACCGGGCGTGTCATCAATGTAGATCGGCGATTCACGCAATTCATCACAGGCGGCAAACAACGCCTGAAAATCTCGCTGATGCAGTGCGTTGCGACGCAGTGCCTGCCCACTTACGCCTGAACGGGAAGAAAGTAGTCGCTGGACGATCTGGCCTGATGACATTTCCAGACTGAAGAAACCAACCTTGTCTCCTCGGATGGCGATGTTTTCAGCAATGTTCAATGCCAAAGCGGTCTTACCCATTGATGGTCTGGCAGCAAGAATGATCATCTCACCAGGCTGCATGCCGCCAGTCATCTCGTCGAATTCACGATAGCCCGATGAGACACCGGCCACGGCCCCCCCGCCTTTTTCAATGAGCGCCATGGCTTCGGTGATCAACTCCGACAACTCCGAAATCTTCCGAGTTTCAGATTGCTCCGCAATCTGGAAGATCCGTCGCTCTGCTTCATCAATCAGAGCGGTGGCGGATTCCGGGCGGGCATGGGCTTCACGAAGAATTTCTCCGGCTGCGGCAATCAACTGCCGAACCATCGCCTTTTCACGGATCAACCTGGCATAGTGCGATGCACTGGTGGCATCGGGAACGGACTCGGCAAGCTCGACGAGAAAATCCGTGCCCCCTACTGGCTTGAGAATATCCCGGTCCTTGAGCAATTGCTGCAACTGCACGATGTCAACAGCCTGATGACGGTCATACAGCTCACAAATGACCCGATACACCTCACCATGCGCTTGACGAAAGAAGTCCTCGGGTGAGCGGATGATCTGAAGAACATCGCCACAGACATCAGGATCGATGAGAATCGATCCAAGCAAGCTCGCCTCCGCCTCAATGGCGTGAGGGGGCATTCGTTCCTGTAATGAATTCGACGACTGGCGTTCCGTGCCTACCACCTGATTCCGCTCCTGAATTTCGCCTGGGTCCACAAGCGTAGACCTGCTGCTCTCAACATACCCCACCAAAGCAAATGCATACACAGTTGTTCTGGAAATCAATGCCAGAATGACATCACCAGCATAGAGGTAATCAGGCGCGGGTTACCTAATTGGCAGGACAAGGTGGTTGAGTTGTGGACAGGAATGGATCCGACGATCCCAAGCGGGTCGCTGGTATCGCCTAGACCTCGGCTTCAACCTCGATCGCTTCTCGCATGAGGCGGCCGATCTTGAACTTCACGGTCTTCTTCGCTGGAACAGGAACTCGTTCAAGCGTTCGAGGATTCTGAGCGACACGAGCTGCTCGTTCACGAATTTCAAAGACGCCGAAGTCACGGAATTCAAGACGGTGACCGTCGCCGAGTTCCTTGATGACATTGTCAAGAAAACTCTGAACAGTCATCTTCACAACCGTGCGCTTCTGATTGGTCTCTTCGGCAATTCGATCGATGAGGTCCTTCTTTGTCGTGGTCGTCTTTACGCTGTCCGACATCGTTAAACCTCATTCCTTCGTGTAAACACGAACTTGCTCGAAACTGAGTACGAGTATGCATACACAACTCGTAACACGCCCCGAATACACCCCAATTGCAGCCAGAGGGATCTGACTGAATATTCGAAACACTTAAGGAATAGGTTGCTGACCCGAGAGTCCCATCTGCTTGCCATTCCCGAGGATCAGTATGGAGAGCATCAGCAGGTCCGTCAAGACCGCGTTCTGGGTACTTTGAGACCTTGGGAAATCCTGAGAAGCAGATGCAACAAACACCCCACTTCAAATGTGATTCAACGGCAATGACAATCCAAGAGTGTGTGGAATATTGGTTCTTGTTGCAGAATCTCTGTGAACCGTTGTAAATAAAGAGCTTAGGAAACTTTGGGGACTTAGGAATGCCCTCCTCCAACACGCCACACCCTGTGTTAAACAGCGGGAGATTGGATAGAAATCTGGCTCAATTCAAGCACAGTTACCCAGATCCCCGTGGATCAATCAGGGTCAACTTGTCCACAAACAATCCCTAGCGAGATCGCATCTGAAGCGATCTGGTGGTCTGCATGTAGTTATCCCATGGACGGCCATTCAAGATCCACTGCTGGTCCCGGATATAGACCTGAGAGACATTCACAGGGGCTATGGCCGGCGGCAAGTCGGCTCCAAGACCGAAATCCTTCCGAGAATTGAATAAATCCATCTCAGCCGAAGTCAGACCGCCGGAGCCCAGAACCTCCAATGTCGCCCTGGAGGCCAGCACCAGGGGTGGCGGCGAGTACTCCCGAGATTCCACCTGATGATCTGATGAGGATGCAATTCTTGATGCAGAACAGCCTCCAGCCATGCTCATGCTCAATCCGGTGAGCAGGCAAACCAACATCATCAGCCGGATGTTTCCTGATTGTCCAGACCCTCTGTTCGGGAAATCGCTCATGGGAATGCTCCTCTCCAAACACAGTGGATACAAACCCCGCGCCGCCCGCCTGCCCTGCCTCAGAGGGGGCGAGGCTGGCAGGATGTTGCCTCTGCACCTCATCTTCGTTGCTTTCCGGCATCATCTCCTGCAGCTGCCCATCGCTAGACTGACAGCTGTCAGGGACATTGGATGCCCTGCTTCCTCTTCATGTTCCAACTGAATCGAGTGACTTCATGGACATCATCATCTGCGGCGGTGGTGAAATTGGCGGATCTGCAGCATCTGCCATGGCACGTCGTGGTGACAATGTCACCGTGATCGACACCTCTGAGACGCGACTGTCCTATCTGGAAGAACACTATGACATCGCCAAGCTGCAAGGCAATGCAAGCTCTGCCGAGACCCTTCGTGTTGCCGGTGCCTCGAATGCAGATGCAGTGATTGCCGCAACTGGAATCGATGAAGTCAATCTCGTGTGTGCAAACGTGGCGGCCTCGCTCGGTGCCGGCAGAACACTGGCCCGAGTGAACCATTCCCTGTATCTGAATGATGACAGTGATGTCGACTATGCCCGACTGTTCTCCGTCGACCGCTTGTTCTCGCCGGATCGAGCAACAGCAAGAGCCATTGCAGCAAGATTGCGAAATCCCAGTGCACTGGCGGTTGAAAGATTTGCACGTGGATCCATCGAAATGATTTCATTCGAAGTGGAATCAAACGGCAAAGCCACTGGCATGAAACTGAGAGAGCTGGAGATGCCAGAAGGCTCAAGGGTAGTTGCGATCAAGCGCGAAGATCGTGGACGTCTGCCTACGGCGGATTCCAGACTCAAGACCGGCGATCAGGTCACCGTTGTTGTCGACATCGACCGCATCGGTGAACTCGATGGCATCTTCGATGCACATCAAGACCGACGCCGTTCAATTGCCATAGCTGGAGGTTCACCATCCGCAGTCTGGGTCTGCCGAGCACTTCAGAGCCATGGCGACCGAATCAGTCTGTTTGAAACCAATCTCCCTCGAGCTGAAGAGCTCGCTGCCAAACTTGATTGGGTCTCGGTGATTCATGCCGATCCCACGGCGCCAGAGGTGTTTGAAGACCAGAGCATAAGTCAGGCTGATGCATTTCTGGCACTTGGCGAAGATCACATGAACATGTTGAGCAGTGCCTTGGCATGTACCAATGGGGTTCCATTGGTCATGGCAATGACACACAGACCAGGACTCAAGCCTCTCATGAAGCAACTCGGTGTAAGCGAGGTTTTCAGCCAACGTGAATCGGTTCGCGAAGACATCATCCACTTCATCTCTGATTCGCCATTTGAACGCCTGAATACGATCCCGGGAACACCCGTTGAACTCATCAGAATCCGCATCGGATCAAGATCATCTCTTACGGAAATGCCATTGAGGTCACTCG
>MDTD01002929.1_pt1 | contig 11525 bp, 7 predicted proteins | sample 811221 | NCBI WGS metagenome assembly MDTD01 (sample SAMN05326646, study PRJNA326480) | marine metagenome | isolation source: seawater | place: Pacific Ocean: South West | collected 2011
AATTTTTTATTTTAATAAAATCTTTTAACATCGTATAAATTTGTTTCGATCTTCCGTCTTTAAAGTTATTACTACTTATAATTTTTGTAGTTTTATTTTTATTTTTATTTCGAATTATTAAAACAAAATCTTTAGTCCAATCTTTAGACTTAGTAAATAGTTGAATGTGGCCTTTTTCAAATTGTACTAATATGTTGTGATTTTGATGACCTTTTTTTTTGTTATACAATAATAATTTTCCATTAACATTTTTTGGATTTTTGGTTTTAATTGATATGAACTTTTTATAATTTATTCCTTTAAATCTTTGGTATTTAACTTTTGTATTTATTATCTGATTAGTTCCAAATAAAAATTCACAATAAGAAAAAAGATGAGTTAAAAAAATATTTTTTATTCCACCACCTTTTTTTTCGTCTGTTTTCCAAGTTTTGATACGTTGATTAAAGTCCTGACTCTTAAAATTCCAAGTTATTTTATAGCTTGTTACTTTTCCTAAGTTTTTATTATTTATTATTATTTTTATTTTTCTAAAAAGCTCGTGATTTACATATGTTAAATTTATTGAGGATTGAATTTTTTTACTCTTCATGAGTTCAATAATTTTTTTTGATTTTAGATAGTTGTGAGTAATAGGTTTCTCAAAAATTATTTTTTTTTTATATTTTAAATTATAAAACAAAATCTTTTCTTGAAGCACTGGTGGAACTGCTAATATCACCAGATCGATATTTCGATTAAAGACTTTTTTCCAATTCTTTTCTAGAGTTATATTCTTGTTTTCTATTTCATTTTGTTTTATTTTTTTTATATTTCTGCTGCATATGGTTTTTAACTTAAAATTTGAGATTTTTTTTATAGCAGGTAAATATCCTTTTAAAGCAAAATTTGAACCAATAATAGCAACATTCATAAATAAATTATTTTAATTTTTTTTAAATAGTTCTATCCCATTACAATATTTAGAAAATCTTATTTCTTTAAATGGGAAATCTCCAAATAAGTCATCTGTATCTTTTTGGATAGATGTTTTTAACTCCACAGCGATATTTTTGTCTTTAAGAATTTTGTTATTTGAATAAAGGTTATAAGCAATATTTGTATCTATTGTTATTCTAACATCATTTTTTTTAAAATAATTTCTTTGATACATCACCTCTAGTTTTGGTCTACATAGTCCATACTTTTTGTCAAAAATTCCATTTTCAATTAAATAATTTTTTTTATCTAATGGAATTTCTTTATTTTCTTTAAATCTTCCTTCAACAGTTGAATATTTATATTCAAGATAATAATTTAAATTTTCTGTATTTGGATAGTTTCGTATTCTAATTTTTTTTCTTGGCAAAATTCCCTCGACAGAGTCTAGGTATAGTTGGTTGCTTTTATTTTCAAAATATAGACTTTTTACATATCTTGACTGATGCAATTTTTGTATTTTTTTTTCATTTAAAAATTTTTTAAAATCAAATAAATTTTCTGGTTTTATGTATAGTTTTTTTTCAATCCTAAATGACATCTAATTAATTTCAATTTCAGAGAAATCATCATATGATATTTTTTTGTTAAAATTCTGACAATTTTCTTTTTTTATTCTCAAATAACTACCACTAAATTCTTGTTTTTTGTTGTACGCTGATAAGCACTCATTTGTATTAATTATATTTGCTGTGTCTACAATGACTTTTGAGGAGTCTTTCGAGGCGATACCAATATTTGAATTTATGATTTCTGCTTGATTAATTTTAACAACAGATTTTTCACCTATAGAAATTCCTTTATCACCGCAGTTTTTAAAATTTCCAATATTAAAATAATATTCGCCTCCAGAAAAATCACTACAATCATTTAGGGAATTGACAATATTAATTTGATTAATGGATATTTTTGAAAAATCAAAATCTACACCATCGTATAAAGAATTACTTGCTGTTATAGCTTCAATATTTCCTTTGGAATTCATTATATTAACACCATCTTCACAATTTGAATAATTTGAACTAATTTCGACGTTATCGAACTCAGTGTTAAAAAATGTTAAACAGCCAGTCAATGTTTTATAATCAAGTCTATTACTGATTTGATTTTTAAAAAAATTATTTGAGCCAATATATTTTATTTTAACATTTTTAATTTTACCACCTGCAAAATAACTACGTCCCAATGAATCATTTTGATAGATTTCAAAATTATTATTTTTATAATTATATGAAAAATCTCCCTTAAAATAAAAAGTAACATCATCAAAATATTCATCATTTAATAAAATAGAATTATATTTATTTTCAAAATTTTCTTTGAAACCGATAAACTGGTAATTTTCATTTTTTTTCTTAAGATCCCCCTCTAATAATTGTCTAATTTCTTGAGAATTTAAATATATTTTGTTATCACATTGATTAATTTGATTGGCACATAATAAAAAATCATTATTACTAGAGTTTGAAGTAAATTTTAAAAATTTTATATCTTCATCTAAATATTCAATATTAGTAATGTAATTTTCGTACAATTTCATCGATTTATAAGAGGTATTGTTAAACTCAAGATCTTCATTTTTCTTAGATAAAAATAAATTTTCTATATCATTCAAATTTTTTTTAAGAATATCAAACTTTAATAGATAATCTTTATATGTGATATTTAATTTATTTTTTATTTTGTCTTCATAAAAATATTCTTTTTCAATTTGGTCAATTTGCATTTTAGTTTTATTGATTGATTTAATATAATCAAAAGATAAAGGGAAATTTAGTTTAGTGATTTTTTCTGTTATATTGAAGCCTCCATCATAATAGATGGGTTCAAAATACTCATTAATTGAGTCCCAATAAAATCTTCTATTATGAGTATACAGGGCATGATAGCCTTGTGCTGCTATTATTAAATTATTAAAGATATTCAATCTTTCATGTTGATATTTATCATTCATAGATAATATTAAATTATCTAAATCGTAATCTAGAAATGATAGGTTTTTATTGTAACTATTTAAATATACTAAGTACGCAAAATTTAGTTTTTCCAAAGCTAGTAGAGAGTCTATAAGAAATTCTGATTCTTTCATCGCCCAACTTGAATTTGATTGTTTTGAAAGTTGAATTCTAGTACCCAGCTCAGAAACCTTAAAAATTTCTTTCCAATCAATCCCACTCTGTGGTTTATTTTTTATCTTCGAAACATAAGACCACATATATTTTTCATCACCTTCCAATATTGGTCCTTCTCTTTTCAAATTATATTCAAGTAATTCCTTTGTTATTTTTTCTTGAAAAAGCATTTTTATAGATAAATTATTGACTTTAACCTCTATAAGCTCAGTCCTTGGAGCAATAAAACCCATTTCTCTTAATAATTCTGTCATAAAAATTTCATCTTCGTTATTTCCGCGAGTTCCACTCAAAAATAGTTTAAATTTTGTAATATTATTTATATGACCGTTAAGCAAATGAACATCCAAGCTTTGATAAACTTTCCCATCTTTAAAATATATATGGTCTTTTAAATCTCCATGAGGTCTAATTTTTGCATCTAATTTGCAATAAGTATCATCTTCATAAAATACTGTAACCTGAGATAAAAATTTTCTTTTATAATTTTCTGAAATAATATTTGAATTATCTGTTAAAATTCTAATATTGTTTACTTGCCAAGATCTGTAATTATTTGGTTTAATTTTAAGTGAGATAATTTTTTTCTCTAATCCAGTACTATTAGTAAAATATTTACAATTTTCTATAATATCTGCATAAGTACTTGATGACACAGAAAAAAAAAAGATGATAAATAAAAAATTAAATATACGAAACATCAATTTTTTTTATTTGATCGTTGTCCTCAATTTCTTTTTTGAAATTATTTAATTGGTCTCTGCTTTCAAAAGATAGTCTATAAGTATATTGATTGCTCTCTTTTTCAAATATCGAAGATTTTAAATGTTCACTATTTTCAATTTTATCTAACTTAGAGTTGCTTAATATTTCTATCTCATCAAAATCTATACCCTCTGAAAAAGATAGATTATAAAAAGACTTGTTATTTTTTTTAAAACTCTTTTGAGTGAAATTTAAAATTAATATAATCAATACTGTTGCAGTTATAAGTCCGATTGCATACTTATCTTTAACACTTGCGGCAATCCCAATTGTAATAAGATCAAAATAAATGATTAACTCAAGTGCGCTTTTTACCGGATGTCTAAATCTTACAATTGATAGAGCTCCAATCATTCCTAAGGATAAAGCTATATTTCCATATATTGTTTTAGTTATTACATACGTAATTATAGGTAATATGAAAAATGCTACAGTCTGTGAATAACTTTTAGCCCAAATTTGACCTGAAGTTATTAATGAGAACCTTATTAGAAATCCTCCAATAAGCATTATGAGTGCAGCTGTAAAGTCTTCCATTTTTTAATATCTAAAGTATTTTTTACAATTAATATACAAACAAATACAAATTTACAATTTATATTAAACATGTAATGAAACAATCCATCTTAAATTATAGACCAGAAATTGATGGGCTAAGATGTTTAGCGGTATTATCAGTAATTTTTTACCATGGGGAAATAACTATATTTGGGGAAAGTTTTTTTAAAGGTGGTTTTTTAGGTGTTGATATATTCTTCGTAATCTCTGGTTATTTAATAACCTCTATTATTATAAATGATACTAAGAACAATAATTTCTCTATTTTTAATTTTTATAAAAGAAGATTTAGAAGGATTTTTCCAGCTTTAATCTCAATTTTACTAGTCAATATTTTAATTGGATATTTTATATTATTACCGGATCAGTTTATTGAACTTGCTAAGTCTTTTATTAGTTCAATATTTTTTATTTCGAATTATTTCTTTTATTACATAGGACAAGAATATAGCGCTACCAACTCTTTTCTAATACCATTTATTCATACATGGAGCCTAGGGGTAGAGGAGCAATTCTATATAATTTATCCAATAATTTTTGTAATTTTTTATAGATTAATAGACTTTAAAAAAATTATTATTATCTTATTTTTAGTTTCACTTTTATTTTCTCATTTATTTTTTCAAGAAAATCCATCTTTAAACTTTTATATAATAATATCTAGAATCTGGGAGCTTATGTTGGGAGCTATTTTGTCAGTTTACAATTTAAGTTTTTTTAAAAGAAATAATTTTTTAGTTAACTTATTTTTTATAGTTGGATTTTTTTTATTATTATTTAGTCTTCTTTTTGGATCACATAGAATACCGCATCCAACATTTTTTACATTAGTACCAGCCATAGGTACATTCTTAGTTATAGCAACTTCAGAAAAAGTTGGGACTATTGGAAATTCATTATTGAGTTCAAAAATTTTTATATTTATCGGTAAAATATCTTTTTCCCTATATTTGTGGCATTATCCAATTTTTGCTTATGCAAAAATAATAGAGGTATTTAATGTTTCTATTTTTGGAAACTTTCTAATTTATAGTTTAGTATTTTTGTTATCAATATTTACTTATAAATATATTGAACAGCCTTTTAGAAAAGAAAAAATATTTAATATTAAAAAAACATTTACAATATTTTCATCCCTTTCAATTATGATGATATTATTTTCATTTTATATTTTAAATAAAAATGGATTGCCAGATCGTTTTCCTAAAGTTATAGTTGACCATTTTCAAAATCCCCACCCATATCATTTAGTTACAGTTAATAATAGATATTGTCATAACTTTTCTTGTGTATTTAACAATAATTATGATAAAGAAATTTTTTTATTAGGTGATTCAAATATTGCAACATTGCAAAAACCAATACTAAATTACTCAATAAAAAAGGATTATAAATTTACTACCTTAACACACGATGGATGTTCGTATGTAAAAGATTTTGAAAAAATATCAAAAATCACAAATCAAATATCTGGCTGTCTAACTAAAGACTATTTGATCAAGAGGAATTTGATGTTATCAAATAAAAATAGCATCGTAGTTCTTGGACAAAGAATGCCTTTATATTTGTCTGGTATTTACTTTAACAACCAAGAAGGCGGTGTAGAAGACGGCGAATGGCCTAATTATCTAGTTGAAATTAAAAATGGAAAAAGAACTGGTTTAACTAATAAAAAAGAGTTTAAAAAGAACTTTGTCTCTTCAATTAATGAAATACTTAATAATGGTAACAAAGTAGTATTGGTATATCCTATACCAGAGGTTGGCTGGAATCCAATCAGAGTATTGCTTAATAAAGGTCTATTTAACAAAAATGTTATTAACCAAATGTTAGAAGAAAATTATATTTCAACATCTTACGACGTTTTTGTTGAAAGAACAAAAGAAACATACCAGCTTTATGACTCAATAAAGCACGAAAACTTGATTAGAGTATACCCAGAAAAACTTTTCTGCAATACAATTAAAAAAGATAGATGTATTGTTAACAAAAGTAAAAAAATATTTTATTATGACGACGATCATCTATCTCTTGAAGGATCAAGGAAGTTATTTGAGTTAATAATTAATAAAATTGAAAAATAAATTGAGAAAAATTTTTAAAAACTTATATAAGCAATTACGCGTTTCTTTTTTCAAATTTTTATACGGTAACATTACTTTACAGAAAAAAGATATTTCAAAAAATAAAATTAAATCTAGTATTTTTAAGAGAGAAAATAGTTATTTTTTTTATAATTTAAAAAATACCAGAGTTTATACAGATGGACATGAAAATGTAAGTATTATTAAGAATAATAAATTAATTAAAAAAATATCATATCAACAGATAAAAGGTAAGCTAGTTCATGATAGATACAATCAAGTTTTAAAAACTGGAACACCAAAAATAATAAAAAAATTTGTTGGGAATAGTTTAATGTTAGCGCAAGGTGCAAGTGGTTACAATAATTATTCCCATTGGCTTTTAGATATTATACCAAGAATTAAAATATTTTCTTTTACTAAAAAAAGAGTTGATAATATTTACTTAAATAAGCCAACTCAACTTCAGTTAGAAACTCTAAGAATTATCGGATATGATAAAATTAATTTTATAAATTCACAAAAATACAAGCACATTTTAGCAGAAAATCTTTTTATTTGTACACATCCAAACTATAAAACTGGGACAATTATGCAAGCTCACAGCAAAATTCCTACTTGGATAATAAAATACATCAGAAACCAGTACAAATTTTTAAAAATACGAAAAAAAAAAAAAATAAAGATTTTTATTGATAGATCGGACTCAGGTTTTTCTCATTGCAAGTTAATTAACAATAATGATATAAAAAAGTATCTTTTAAGAAATAATTTTAAAATAGTTAAGTTAAGTGAATTTTCATTTAAACAACAGATAAATTTATTTTACAATGCTGGATTAATCATTGGACCACATGGAGCTGGTCTTGCAAACTTGATTTTTTGTAAAAAAAATACAAAAGTTATTGAATTAAAACCTAGCAACCATCCAAATATTGTTTATCAAAGAATTAGTCTAATTAATAATTTATCTTACAAATTAATTAAGTTAAATCCGATTAAAGGGAACTCTAATGGAGATATGTTCTTAGATATAAATAAGTTAAAAAAATTAATTTAATCAATCCATTCCTTTTTATATTTTTCAATATTTTTAATTAGATATTCTGGGAATGTTTTATCAATCTCAATTTTGATAAATTCATCATTTCTACCTATTATATCTTTTCGATTTTTGATTTTATCCTCAATTTTTTTTTCATCTAAATACTTTTCGTCTATACTTTCCTTAAATACAATTGGATCATTGGTTTCACAGAGATTTTCATATTTATATTTCAGTTCTTTTGATTTTTTTAAATTGCAAAAGTGCCAGCCACCATCTGGTAAAATATTATTTAATCTTAGTTTATCAAGTCGCCAGAAAGGTCTTTTTTTAAATTTTAAATCTCTTAACCATTGTGGGGACTTAAGGTCCCTAAATACACATATTCTACTACCTAGCCATATTGGGAAGTTCTTACTTTGTAAGTTAAATTTATAATAAAAGTGTTTTTGTTGAAAAACTGCATATTTCATATCTTTTTTAAACAATTTAAATGTTTCAGGATTTGGAATTTCATCCAAATCTGAAATAATTATTAGATCATCTTTTTTTGCTTTTGATAATCCCCTTGTTATACAATTTCTTTGATGATTTTCTCTTAAATAGGGGTTTGCGCCATCTGGTAAATCCTGAACTGGAATATAGATTATTTTATCTTTAAATTTTTTAAATTTGTTTACATCAAAAATAAGTTTTTTTGGGTTGTTTTGCCATGTTTTAGTCCCTTCAACAATAACAAAATGGTCTACAAACTTATCAAGTATGTTTAGTCTTAAATCTAATAATAAATCCTCGTCCCAATAAGAAAAACAATCATATATCATATTAGTTTTCTTTAGATATTTTAAGCACTCCGATAAATGCTTCTTGTGGTATTTCTACTTTCCCAAATTGTTTTGCCTTAGCTTTTCCTTTTTTTTGTTTTTCTAAAAGTTTTCTTTTTCTATCTAAGGCCCCTCCACCATGAATTTTTGTCAATACATCTTTTTTAAATCCTTTAATTGTTTCCCTAGCAATGATTTTACCTCCTATTGCTGCTTGTATTGGTATCATAAAGTTATGTCTTGGTATTAAATCTTTTAATTTTTCACAAACTTCTCTCCCAATGCTTTGAGCAAAATCTTTATGTACCATCATTGCTAATGCATCTACAGGTTCTGAATTTACCAAAATTGATAGTTTTACAAGATCTCCCTCTCTATGTCCTAAAATTTCATAGTCGAAGCTGGCATATCCACTTGTCATAGATTTTAATCTATCATTAAAATCAAAAACTACTTCGTTTAGGGGTATCTCATAATTTATAACTGCTCTATTACCTGAGTAGCTTAAATTAGTTTGAATTCCTCTTTTATTTTGACACAGTTTTATAATAGAACCTAAATATTCGTCTGGTGTTATTATAGTTGCTTTAATCCATGGTTCTTCAATATATTTAAAAAGTGTAGGATCGGGTAAACTTGATGGATTTTGAAGCTCTAAAATTTTGTCGTTATTTAAATAAACTTTATACACGACGCCTGGTGTAGTAGTTATAAGGTTTATATCGAACTCCCTTTCAAGTCTTTCTGTAATGATTTCTAAATGTAATAATCCAAGAAATCCACACCTAAATCCTAAGCCTAAAGCAGATGAAGCTTCCGCTTCATAGGAAAAACTTGCATCATTTAGTTGAAGTTTTGCCAAACCATCTTTAAGTTTTTGATAGTCTGAACTATCTACTGGAAACAACCCACAGAATACCACTGGTTTACTTGGCTTAAATCCTGGTAAAGCTTTTTCTGGTGCTTTATTTACTTCACAAATTGTATCTCCAACTTTTGTGTCAGAAAGATTTTTTATCCCAGTAATTATAAAACCAATTTCTCCACTATTCAATTCATTTACATCTTTAGGTTTTGGGGTGAAAACACCAACTTTTTCAACCATATATTCTTGGCCTGTTGACATCATTTTTATTTTCATATTTTTACTTATTGTTCCATCAACAACTCGGACTAGAGTTACAACTCCTAAGTAGGTGTCATACCAACTGTCAACTAATAAACACTTCAAAATATTATTTTTGTTACCTTTTGGTGGTGGAAGATAATTTACGATTGTTTCTAATATATCATCTATGCCTTCACCAGTTTTTCCTGAACAAGGTATTGCATTGTTAGTTTCAATTCCAATAACATCTTCAATTTGTTTGGTTGTTCTGTCTAAATCTGAAGCTGGAAGATCTATTTTATTAAGTATTGGAATTATTTCATGATCCATATCTAATGCTTGGTATACATTTGCGAGCGTTTGAGCTTCAACACCCTGAGTACTGTCAACAATTAATATTGATCCCTCACACGCATAAAGTGATCTGCTTACTTCATAGCTAAAATCAACATGTCCGGGAGTATCAATTATATTTAAAATATACTCTTTTCCATTTTTTGCCTTATAATTTAACTTTACGGTTTGAGCTTTAATTGTAATGCCTCTTTCACGTTCTATATCCATTGAGTCTAGAACTTGAGCTTTCATTTCTCTATCTGATAAACCTCCACACTTATGAATTATTCTATCTGCTATAGTAGATTTTCCATGATCGATGTGTGCAATTATAGCAAAATTTCTGATATTATCGATTTTATCCATTAGGATCTTAGTTTTGCACCAGTTTGTTCCTCTACTGATTTAATGATTCTATTTGAAATATTTGATAAATCACTTTCGTTAAGAGTTTTGTAGTCAGATTGAATTGTAACTTTAATGGCAATAGATTTTTTATCCCCTGGAATATTATTACCTTCATAAACATCAAATATTTTTATATTTTTTATTAACGATTTATCTATATTTTGTATAGCATCTACAAGTAGTTGAGCTTTTATATTTTTGTTTACCAAAAAAGCAAAATCTCTGTCTGACTTTTGATAATCTGATAATATTAGATTCTCTTTATTTTTTTTGTTATTATTTTTATATTCTACAAGATTTTCCAAAAAAATCTCAAAACCATATGAAGCTTTTGATATTTTTGGATGAATCTGACCAAAATAAGCAAATAAACATTTGCCATCTTTTGAATAAATTGAACCTGAAATACCAGGATGATAGTATGAGGGTGATTTATCCTCAATTAAGGTTTCATCTTTATCTATACCAAGCTCTACGAGTGTTTGAACGAGATCCTTTTTTATTTCAAAAATGTCTAAATGGTTATCTTTTTTATATTCTTCCTCTGAATGGAGTTGTTTTTTAATTCCACATACTACTGTAATCTGCTCTCCGGGTTTATTTCCTGTGAAAACAGGTCCAATCTCAAATAAAGATTGATCACTAAATCCCCTATTTAGATTTTTTTCCATATAGTAAATCAAATTAGGATATAAAGAGTTTCTTAAAACCCCTAAATCTGAACTGATAGGATTAATAATTTTTGTAGTATGTAAATTTTCCTTAAATTTATCATTTATTTTTTCATCACTAAAAGACCATGTTATTGTCTCATAATATCCTTTGGATGCAACTGCACGCTGAGCTAGATGGAAGTGTTTTTGATAAAAATTTAATGTTGGTTTTGTTCTAACTTTCTCTGGTTCGATAGATTTAATATTTTCAAAACCAAAAATTCTTATTATCTCCTCAACTAAATCGATCTCACCAAATATATCTGGTCTCCACGATGGGATTTTTATTTGAATACGTTTACCTTTTTTTTTTGTATTGAACCCCAATTTGCCTAAAATTTTTATGATATCCTGTTCTTTTACACTAATTCCAACAGTTCTAGATACTAATTTTGGATCAAAATTTATTGTATTATGTTTAAATTTCTGTGTTTCTTGAATATCAAAATTTGATACTTCACCGCCACATATTTCAATAATTAATTTAGCGGCGGTTTCTAATCCATCTTTCACTGATTGGGGATCTATTCCCCTTTCGAATCTAAATTTAGCATCACTATTTATTTCTAATTCT
>MDTD01055244.1_pt1 | contig 11525 bp, 13 predicted proteins | sample 811221 | NCBI WGS metagenome assembly MDTD01 (sample SAMN05326646, study PRJNA326480) | marine metagenome | isolation source: seawater | place: Pacific Ocean: South West | collected 2011
CAGACTCGAACTGGCACTCCCAAAAGGGCAAGGATTTTAAGTCCTTTGTGTCTACCAATTTCACCACGAGGGCACATTTATATTTTGTAATATGTATATGACATTTATATTATTATTTAAATCTTATAAAGTATATTTATCCAATGGAAAAAATATTATTATATAATTCTGGTGGTGGTTTGGGTGACTCTGTCCAATTATTTCCTTTAATAATAAGTCTTAAAAGTCATTTTAAAAAATCAAAATTTTATTATTTGGGAGCCCATTCAAATCATTTTAATGGTAAATTAAAAGAATATAATATCCATTTGAGTACTTTAGATTTAGGGTTGAAGTATTTTGGTTTTAGATGGTGGCATTTATTTTCAGCTAAAAAAAGGTTTTTGGAAAAAACTTATGGAAAATTTGATCTAATAATAGATTTACAATCAAAATTTAGGAATACAATAATTTTAAAGAGAATTCCTCATTCTTTATTTTACTCAAAAACCCTCAATGGATATTTTTGCTCTAAAAAAGTCAATTCATTTAGTGCTAACCATTTAAAAAATTTAAGTTTATTTTTAGAAGAAGATATTATTGAATTAGGATTTAAAGTAAATAAATTGCCGAAAGAAATAATTGCTGAAGCCAAAAAATTGCTGCCAAATTCGAATTATGTTGGTTTTTCTATTACACAAGGAAATGAGTATAGAAAAAAAAGATGGTCTATTTACAAATTTACTGCGCTTGCTAATAAAATACTTTCAAAAAATAAGATTCCAGTTTTTTTTATCGAGAGAGATAAAATTGATTTAATCGAAAAGATTAAAAATCAAGTTCCGTCTGCTTTGTTTCCAGAATTCAACTCTAAATTAGCGTGTCCTGCTTTGGTGACCGCTCTTGCATCGAGATTGAATACAGCTGTATCAATCGATAACGGCATTATGCACATGATGGCTTTAGCGAATATACCAATGATAGTTTTATTTGGGCCAACTAATTCTGAAAAATTTGCTCCTAAAAACAAATATACGCAAATATTAGATAGTAAAAAAATTCATAATACAAAAGATATAAACTCTATTGAAGTTGATGAAGTTTTAAGCTTAATTTAAATATCTAATATCTTAATTTTTTTAGCATTAATTAATTTCATAAGATCATTATTTACATATTTTAACTTTATTTTGGATGTTGATCTAGAAACAACAGAAACTCCAACTTTTCCTAATCTAAAAAAAGGATAACTGCCAATATCAACAAATTTTTTATATTTTCTTTGTATTTTATCTAATTGTTTAGAAATATTACTCTCAACTGTAAAAAGATTTACTGTATGACTATGGATCTTTGAGCCTTTAATTAAATATTTTTTACAATTATCAATCATTGAATTTAGTATTGAAGGTACGCCAGGTAGAGATAAAACGTTTTTAGTTATAAAGCCCGGTGCTGCACTAGAAGGATTATAAATTAACTTTGATGTCATGGGCATTTTTGCCATTTTTTTTCTACCATCGTTAAATTTATTTTTTCCATAATAATTTTCTAATATTTTAAAAGCTTCCTGATGATATCCATATTTAACTTTAAAAGCCTTAGCTATTGATTGAGCTGTAATATCATCATGAGTTGGTCCAATGCCACCAGTTGTGAAGACGTAATTAAATTTATTTGAGAGTGATTTAACATTTTTCACTATAGTATTTTCAACGTCAGGTATAATTCTAACCTCTGAAACAACTATCCCACAATTTAAATTCAACCAATTACTTAAAAATGCAATATTTTTATCTTGTGTCCTCCCAGACAAAATCTCATTTCCAATAATTAAAATTGCTGCATTTACTTTCTTTTTTTTTTTCATAGATTATTAGTTATACATGAACTTTAAAGAAACATTAATATCAGGTGAATTAATTAAAAGATATAAACGTTTTTTCGCAGATGTAAAAATCGGTAATAATGTTATTACCGCACATTGTCCTAACACTGGTTCTATGATGGGGTTATTAAAGACGGGAAATCGTGTTTGGTTAAGTAAATCTGACAATCCAAAAAGAAAGCTTAAATACACTTTGCAAATAATTGAAAACCAAAAAGTAAAGGTTGGAATTAATACGCATTTAACAAATAAAATTGTTTTAGATGCTCTCAATAATTCATTAATTAAGGAATTAAGAAATTTTGATATTATTAATCAAGAGGTCAAATTTGGTGAAAATACAAGATTTGATTTTCTAATAACTAAGAAAACAAAAAAAACATTTATTGAAGTCAAAAACGTAACTCTTTCAAGACAAAGAGGTTTAGCAGAATTTCCTGATTCTGTAACTTCTAGAGGTTTAAAGCATATAAAAGAATTAATTAATGCTAGCAAAAAGGGTTATGAAATTTTTATTCTTTATGTAATTCAAAGAGATGATTGTAAAAAATTTGCATTAGCTAAAGATATAGATCCTGAATATTGTGAATTATTAGTAAAAGCTGTTAAAAAAAAACTAAATGTCATCTGCTATGATTGTAAATTTTCGGCAAAAGGAATAAAACTAAATCGTAGAATACAATTCAAATTAAATGAATGATAATTATAAAGAAGCTTTTGAAAAAACTAGATTAGCAGGAATAATAGCTGCAGGTGTTCTTGATGAGGTAGCTAAAGTTGCTAAGCCAGGAATACGTACAGATAAAATTGATAACTTGTGTTATGAGTATCTTAGTGATCATGGTGCGTACTCTGCTCCACTTTTTTATAGAGGATTTCCAAAATCATGTTGCACGTCCGCAAATCACGTTGTTTGTCATGGAATACCTTCTGAAAAGATTTTAAAAGATGGAGATATCGTCAATGTAGATGTAACAGCAATTAAAGATGGTTGGCATGGAGATACTAGTAGAACTTTTGAAATTGGTAATGTGTCTGTCAAAGCAAAAAAGTTAATTAAAACTACCTATGATGCAATGATGAAAGCGATTGAAGTGGTAAAAGAAGGTGTTTATTTAGGTGACATCGGATCAATAATACAAAGTCATGTAGAGGCAGAGGGTTTTTCAGTTGTCCAAGATTTTTGCGGCCATGGTATTGGAAAAGAATTTCATAAAGAGCCAAACGTTTTACATTATGGAAAAAAAGGAACTGGGCAAAAAATAAAGAAGGGAATGATTTTTACAATTGAACCTATGATTAACCTGGGAAAATATGAAACTAAAACTCTTAATGATGGTTGGACTGCTGTTACAAAAGATAAATCTTTATCTGCACAATTTGAACATACTGTGGGTGTAACTAAAGAAGGTTGTGAAATTTTTACATTGCCAAAAAATTTATGATTGAAAGATATTCAAGACAAGAAATTAAAAGTATTTGGGAAGATAAAAATAAATATTCCATATGGCTGGATATTGAGTTAGCTGCAGCTGAAGCAATGGAAAAATTAAAAATTATTCCAAAAGGTATCTCAAAGAAAGTTAGATCTAAGGCAAAAATTAATGTGAAAAGAATTTTGCAAATAGAAGAAAAAGTTAAACATGATGTCATTGCTTTTTTGACTTCTATAACTGAAAAAGTCGGGAAAGAAGCTAGATATCTTCACAAAGGCATGACTTCTTCAGATGTTTTGGATACTTGTTTTAATCTCCAATTAAAACAATCTGGAAATATTTTATTAAAAGATTTGGATATCTTGCTTGGTTCAATTAAGACACAGGCTATAAAACATAAATTTACTTTGTGTATTGGCAGAAGCCACGGTATCCATGCAGAGCCAATTACTTTCGGTCTCAAGATGTTATCTTTTTATCAAGAATTTTTAAGAAACAGGAGAAGACTCGTAAACTCAATCGATGAAATTTCGACTTGCGCGATTTCAGGTGCTGTTGGCACTTTTGCAAATATCGACCCAAAAGTAGAAAGCTTCGTTGCAAAAAAACTTAATCTTAAAATTGAACCGATATCAACACAAGTTATTCCTAGAGATAGGCATGCACAATTTTTTTCTACTTTGGCAATAATTGCAAGTTCAATTGAGAGGTTTGCAGTTGAAATAAGACATCTTCAAAGGACTGAAGTTTTAGAGGTTGAAGAATTTTTTGGAAAAAAACAAAAAGGCTCCTCGGCTATGCCACATAAAAAGAATCCTATTTTAAGTGAAAATTTAACTGGGTTAGCAAGATTGATAAGATCCAGCGTCATACCCGCTCTTGAAAATGTAGCCTTATGGCATGAAAGAGATATATCTCATTCAGCCGTTGAGAGAAACATTGGTCCTGATGCGACTATTGCTTTAGATTTCGCATTATCAAGATTATCAAATGTAGTAAAAAATTTAAACATTTATCCAAAAAAAATGATGAAAAATTTAAAAATTACTAATGGAATTTTTTTTTCTCAAAGAGTTTTGCTGGAATTAACTAATGTTGGTTATACCAGAGAGGAGGCTTATAAAATTGTCCAAAAAAATGCTCTAAATGCTTGGCAAGAAAACTCATCTTTTTATGATAAAGTTATTTCTGATAAAAAAATTAATAATAAAATACCTGTTAATAAAATTAAAAAATTATTTAATTTTAGTTACCATACCAAAAAAATTAATATAATTTTCAATAGAAGTCTGAAAAAAAAGTAATTACATGAATAAAGGAAATAAACTATACGAAGGTAAAGCAAAGATAATCTATGAAACTAAAGACAAAAATTTAGTCATCCAACATTTTAAGGATGATGCGACTGCTTTTAATAATCTTAAGAAAGCTAAAGTTGAAGGAAAGGGAGTTTTAAACAATAGAATATCTGAATATATTTTAACTAATTTATCTCAATGTGGAATCAAAACTCATTTAGTCAAAAGACTTAATATGAGAGAACAATTAATTAAAAAAGCAGAAATTTTTCCTATTGAATTTATCGTGAGAAATATAGCTACAGGCTCATTAACTAAAAGATTAGGAATGCCAGAAGGAACTATCTTAGAAAAACCATTGCTAGAATATTGCTATAAAAAAGATGAGCTAAATGATCCATTAATTTCAAGAGATCATATTTTTTCTTTTGGGTGGGCAACTGAAAAGGAAATAGAAATAATAGATAGTATGACATTAAGAATTAATGATATTTTATCAGGCATGTTTAGAGCAATTAATATCAAACTTGTAGATTTTAAAATTGAATATGGAAAAGCATGGGATAAAGATACAGAAAAAAAAGAAATAGTTCTAGTAGACGAAATTAGTCCAGATACATGTAGACTGTGGGACTCTAAAACTGAAAAAAAACTAGATAAAGATAGATTTAGAAAAGATTTGGGCAATATCATTCAAGCTTATCAAGATGTAGCTCGAAGATTAGGCATCATGCCAGAAGAAACAAATATAAGTGAAGTTAATTTTGGAAAAACTATTCCAATAAAATTCAAAAAAAAATAAATTGAAATTCTCAGTTACAGTTACTCTTAAAAAAGATGTATTAGACCCCCAAGGAAAAGTCGTACAAAATACATTATCAAATTTAGGTATGAACAGTTTAAAAAGTATAAGACAAGGAAAGTTCTTTGAAATAGATGTAGACGAAATTGATGAGCAAGTAGCAGAGAGAAAAATTAACGAAATGTGTGAAAAACTTTTAGTAAATTTAATAATTGAAAATTATAAAATAAATAAACTGTAATGAAATCTTCAGTAATAGTTTTTCCAGGATCTAATTGTGATAGAGATATTGCAGTCGCTTTGGAAAAAATGCAATTTAAAAATCATATGGTTTGGCATAAAGAAACTAATTTACCTAAATCTGATCTAATTGTAATACCTGGTGGTTTTTCCTATGGCGATTATTTGAGGTCTGGGGCTATCGCCGGTAAATCTACGATTATTGAAGAAGTAATTAGAGCTGCCAATTCAGGATGCTTAATATTAGGTATTTGTAATGGTTTTCAGATTTTGACGGAAACAGGTTTGCTTAAAGGAACATTGTTAAGAAATAAAAACTTAAAATTTATTAATAAAGATGTAAATATAAAAGTAATTAATAATCAAACTAAATTTACAAAAAAATATAAATTTGATCAAATTTTGAAAATTAATATAGCTCATAATGAGGGCAATTACTTTACAGATAATAATCACCTAAAAAAATTAAAAGAAGAAAATTTAATTGCTTTCAAATATTGTAATGAAAATGGAAATATAAACGAAAGTTATAATCCTAATGGTTCAATAGAAAATATTGCAGGAATTTTTAATTCTAAAAAAAATATATTAGGAATGATGCCACACCCTGAAAGAATGGTCGATAGTCTTATCTCAAATGATGATGGAAGAGATTTATTTTTAAGTTTGCTAAATTAATAAATGAAAATTACAAATAAAATTATTGAGCAACACGGTTTAAAACCCGAAGAATATAAAAGTATTCAAAAATTACTGAACAGAGATCCAAATTTTCTTGAATTAGGAATCTTTTCAGCAATGTGGAATGAACATTGTTCATATAAGTCCTCTAGGTTACATTTGAAAAAATTGCCAACAAAAGGGAGGCACGTAATTCAGGGTCCTGGAGAAAATGCTGGTGTCATTGATATTGGTGATGATGATGCTATTGTTTTTAAAATTGAAAGTCATAATCATCCCTCTTTTATTGAACCTTATCAAGGAGCAGCTACTGGTGTTGGTGGTATATTAAGAGATGTTTTTACAATGGGCGCTCGCCCAATCGCTCTATTAAATTCAATTCATTTTGGATCTCCATCACACCCTAAAACAAAAAGCCTGTTGAATGGTGTTGTCTCAGGAATTGGCGGATATGGTAATTGTATTGGAATTCCAACAGTTGCTGGAGAAACAAAATTTGATGACACTTACAATGAAAATATTTTAGTAAATGCAATGGCAGTTGGTCACACTAAAAAAGGCAAAATTTTTTATTCAAAGGCTAAGGGAGTTGGTAAATCAGTTGTATATGTTGGTTCTAAAACTGGAAGAGATGGTATTCATGGAGCGTCAATGGCATCCGCAGAATTTGACGAAAATTCAGAGGAAAAAAAACCTACAGTTCAAGTAGGCGATCCTTTCACTGAAAAATTACTTTTAGAAGCCTGTTTAGAATTGATGAAAGATGACTCTATAATTGCAATTCAAGATATGGGTGCTGCTGGATTAACTTCCTCAAGTGTAGAAATGGCATCAAAGGGTTCTTTGGGTATAGAATTAGATTTGGAAAAAGTTCCATGTAGAGAAGAAAATATGACTCCATATGAAATGATGCTTTCAGAAAGTCAAGAAAGAATGTTAATTATTTTAGAAGATGATAAGGAGGAGTCTGCAAGAAAAATTTTTAAAAAATGGGATCTTGATTTTGTTGTAATTGGTAAAACTACAAATACTAAAAATATAACTTTAAGATTTAAAAATAATATTGTCGGTGAAATTCCTATAGATTTATTAGCTAATAATGCACCTATTTACGACAGAAAATGGAGGCCGAAGAAAATAAAAAAAAATAAAATTGAAGTAAAAAAACTAAAAAAAATAAAAATTGAAGATGCTTTAATAAAAATAATATCTAGCGCAAATCATTCGAACAAAAGTTGGGTTACAGATCAATATGATCAAATGGTAATGTGTGATACATTACAAAGATCCGGCTCTGATGCTGCAATAATAAGAATTCATAATAAAGATAAAGCCATAGCTGTATCAGTAGATTCATCAGCTAATTATTGTAAATCTGATCCAATAACAGGTGGTAAACAGATTGTATGCGAAAATTGGAGGAATTTAATTTCAGTAGGCGCTCAACCTTTGGCAATTACCAATTGCTTAAATTTCGGTAATCCAGAAAACGAGGAGATAATGGGTGAATTTGCAGAATGCTTAATTGGTATAAGAGAGGCGTGTGAATATTTGAACTATCCAGTAGTTTCTGGAAATGTATCTTTTTATAACGGAACTAATAAAAAAAATATTGATCCAACACCTGTAATCGGCGGTGTGGGTTTGATTAGAAAATTAAAACAACCTTTGAGTCATAGTTTTAAAGCTAATAATAGTTGTCTAATTATGATTGGTAAAACTTTTGGTCATTTAGGACAAAGTTGTTACCTAAAAGAAAATTTTTCTATAGTTGACGGTAATCCACCAGAAGTAAATCTTTTAAATGAAAAAAACAATGGTGAAGCCGTTTTAGATTTAATTAATAAAAATTTAGTTTTATCTGTGCATGATATTTCTAGTGGTGGACTATTAGTAGCTTTAAGTGAAATGTCGATTAGCTCAAAAATTGGCGTTAGAATCGACAAATCAAAAAAATTAAGAAATCTTACTGAGTTTTGTTTCGGTGAAGACCAAGGAAGGTATATTTTAGAAATTGATAAAAAAAATTTATCGCAAGTTGAAAAAATACTTAAAAATAGCGAAATATATTATGAAAATATTGGAAGAACACAGAGTAAGTTTTTTGAAATAGAGGATGAAATGAGCATTGACATAAATGTCCTATTCAATAAAAACAATCAATGGTATAATAACTATTAATGGCTTTACCTATAGATGAAATAAAAGAATTGATAAAAGAGTCAATTCCTGATGCTACAATAGAGATAAAAGATCTTATGGGAGATAGCAACCACTACTCTGCGACGGTAAAATCTAAATTGTTTAATAATTTAAATAAGATTGAACAACACAAACTTGTATATAAATCGCTTAAAGGGAAAATGGGTAATGAATTGCATGCGCTTTCACTAGTTACTGAAGGGAAATAATAAATAATGGAAATCAAAGAAAAAATTCAAGAACTGATTAAAGAAAATAAAGTTTGTTTATTTATGAAAGGAACGCCTGACAATCCCCAATGTGGTTTTTCGATGGCTGTTGCTAATGTTTTAAAACATCTTAACGTAAATTTTAAAGGAATAAATGTTTTAGAAGATGAAAAGATTAGACAAGGAATAAAAGATTTTAGCGATTGGCCTACAATCCCTCAACTTTATATAAATGCGGAATTTATTGGCGGGTGCGATATTGTTAAAGAAATGTTTGAAAAAGGTGAGTTAAAAAAAATTTTAGAGGAAAAAAAACTTATCTAAATTATCTTGAATAATATTCAATAACTAAATTTGGTTCCATAACGACTGGGTAAGGAACTTCAGAAAATTTTGGTTTTCTCACAAGTTTCGCAGTTTTATTTTTATCATCTAATTGAATATATTCTGGAACGTCTCTTTCTTTACTTTGTAAAGATCCATCAATTATAGTTAATTTTTTAGACTTTTCTCTAACTTCAATTAAATCTGAGTCTTTAACTAGATAACTTGAAATATTAACTCTTTTCTTATTAACTTTAATATGTCCATGATTAATCATTTGTCTTGCTGAAAAAACTGTTGGTGCAAATTTGGCTCTATAAATTACTGTATCAAGTCTACTTTCTAACAACGCAATTAAGTTTTCGGTCGTATCGCCTTTTTTGGATAATGCTTTTCTGTAAATATTTCTAAATTGTCTTTCATTAATATTTCCATAATAAGCCTTCAATTTTTGTTTAGCTTGAAGTTGAATTCCATAATCAGTAGCTTTGCCCTTTTTATTTTGTCCATGTTGACCTGGAGGATATGCTCTTGAATTAAATGGACTTTTAGGTCTTCCCCAAATATTAGCTTTTAATCTTCTATCAACTTTATGTTTAGATTTTAATCTTTTTGTCATATTTTGTAATTGTGTTTATAAGGTTTAGTATTTATTTGTCAATTATGGTTTAAAATTTATTTTTACTTAAAGCGCTAATAATACTAGCTAAAATCCTTAATTCTTTATCATTTGGCTCTAATCTATAAAATAAGTTATTGATATTTAATATCATTGAGTGTCTTTTTTCCTTTGGCGCAAAAAAATCTTTTGTATCGAGTAGATTAATCAAATGTCTGGTGATTGATGTAATTTTAGATTTTGATGATTTTTTTAAATTTTTACCTTTTTTTTTAAAACGTTTTTTATTTAAAAATTTAAAAATTTCAAAACAAATAATTGTTACTGAGTGTGATAGATTTATAGATTTAAAATTTATTGATGTTGGTATTTGTAAAATATAATTTGAAAAAGAAAGATCGTAATTTGAAAGTCCTGAGGCTTCAGGCCCAAACATTACACCAATTTTCTTATCTTTATTAGAGTTTAGTATTTTAGAAAGATCATTTATCGTAATATGTTTTTTGTTAATATCTCTTCTCCTAGCACTTAAAGATATAACTACATTAAAATTATCGATTGCATCCTCTGTGTTATTAAATACTTTGGTCTGATTGATTATGTCATAGGCGCCTACTGAAGTGCTTTTCGCTTTATGATTAGGAAAGGCAAATTTTGGTGAAACAATATTGAGTTTTTTAAATCCAAAATTCTTCATTGAACGAGCGCAAGCACCAATATTCTCACCCAATTGCGGTTTAACTAATATAAACCCAAACTTATTTTTCATTTAAATTAGCAGGTGCCTTTTCTTTATAAAGTTTATAGTCCAAGCTATCTATTAAAGCTTTGAAGGAAGCTTCAATAATATTTGGTGAAACACCTACTGTAAACCAACTGATGCCTTTTTTATCAGTGCTTTCGATTAATACTCTTGTTGTTGCTTCAGTTCCAGTATTTAAAATTCTTACTTTATAATCAAGCAATTTCAAATCAGAAAAAAAATTATAATATTTAGTTACTTTCTTAAAATTTGATCTGATTGCATTATCTAATGCGTTAACAGGTCCATTTCCTTCCCCGTGACATTCGATTTCTTTTCCATCTATCAAAAAAATGACACTAGCTTTTGTTTTGATTGTATCTGCTTTTGAAACATTAACATCGTAACTTTTTACTTTTAAATACTCTGGAACTTTTCCAAGAAGTCTATTAGCTAAGAGTTCAAAGGAAGCATCGGCTCCATCATACGAATAGCCACTAAACTCTCTATCTTTTACTTCGTCCAAAATTTTTTGTACTTTAGGATCTTTTGAATCGATTTGAACTCCATATTTCTCAAGCCTTGATAATATATTTGATCTTCCAGATTGATTTGAAATAATTATATTCCTATGATTACCAATTAATTCTGGATTTATATGTTCGTAAGTTGTTGGATCCTTTTTTACAGCTGACACATGCAGTCCGCCTTTATGTGAGAAAGCTGACGCTCCAACATAAGCCATATTCTTATTTGGTTTTCTGTTCAGTATTTCGTCTAACAATCTTGAACACTCTGTAAGAGAAGATAATTTTTCTTTTTTGACATTAACTTCAAATTTATCGCTAAAAGTTTTTTTGAGACATAAGCTTGGTATTATTGACATTAAATTTGCATTACCACATCTCTCACCTAGACCATTTATCGTTCCTTGTATTTGTCTAGCTCCTGCTAAAACAGCTGTTAATGAATTACTCACGGCATTTTCTGTATCATTATGTGCATGTATGCCAAGATTATTCCCAGGAATTACTTTTGTAACTTTGTGAATTATTTCACCAACTTCATTTGGTAAAGTCCCTCCATTTGTATCACACAGAACTAC
>MDTD01109198.1_pt1 | contig 11525 bp, 9 predicted proteins | sample 811221 | NCBI WGS metagenome assembly MDTD01 (sample SAMN05326646, study PRJNA326480) | marine metagenome | isolation source: seawater | place: Pacific Ocean: South West | collected 2011
CATCCAAAATAAATCCTGCTTCTTCTGCAATTTGGATCATATAGCTTTGATTCACATATCCAGATTTAGAGGCAGGATCTTGAGGAACTGCTTCATCACCCCTGTGCTCCACTACTCCTAAAATGCCCCCCGGCTTGAGCATTTCATAAAAAGCCTCTATGGCTATTTTTTCCTGCCCTCTTGCCATCCAGTTATGGATATTTCTGAAAGTAAGGACCATATCGACTGACCCTGGTTCAGCTACTTCTACCCGGTCTGGCAACATCAAAACACCGTGTTTTACATTGCCATATAAATCAGGTCTCTTTTCAAGTTTTCCAAGAAATATTTTTCCAACCCTTTGCACAAAAGCACTATCAGAATTGAAATCAAATGACGCTGAAATATATTGCCCTTTTTCGTTCAAGTAAGGTGCGAGGATTTCTGTATACCAGCCGCCTGAGGGCCATACTTCCACTACAGTCATATTTGACTTAATGCCAAAAAATTCCAATGTTTCCTTTGGGTTTCTATAGATATCTCTTGTTTTATTTTGCTCAGAGCGGTGTTCGCCAGCAATCACGTTTTCCAAAGATTTCGCTTCAACGACTTCTAACCCCACGGCAAAAAATGCCAAAATAAAACCGATTAATAAATTTCTTTTTCTCATAACATCCCCATAAATTAATTCCTTTTCTTTCTCATGAAAACAGCCAATACAGGTGCAAAAATAACTCCAGCAATAAATCCTCCGATATGAGCGCCAAATGCAATGCCGCCATCAGAGCCTGCAATTGAACTGTTGATCAATTGTAAAACAAACCAGAAGATCAATACCACAAAAGCAGGCAATCTTAAAACTTGGAGAAAGAAGCCCAATGGTATTGCTACTCTAATTGATCGCTTTGGAAAAAAAACCATGTATGCACCTAAAACACCTGATATGGCCCCACTTGCTCCAATCATTGGTATTGTAGACGAAGGCTCTGGAAGCGCCTGACTGAGGGCTGCCACTATTCCACAAAGCAAATAAAAAAAGATAAAAACTGGTTTACCTAGAATATCTTCGATATTGTCACCGAAAACCCAAAGATAGAGCATATTGCCAATCAAGTGCATAAATCCTCCATGAAGAAACATTGAGGTAATGACTGTTATTTCAGGACTGACCCATCTTAATTCTTGAGGCAGCAGTGCTCCCTGTAGCAAACTTGCAGGAATAACACCAAGTGCATAAATTGCCGATTTTACATTTGGTCCAAGGCTTAACTGCCACAAAAAAACAACAATGCATAAAGCAATGAGAATATAAGTAACTAGTGGGGTAGATCGTGTTGGATTGTCATCTGCGAGAGGTATCATTTTTTAGAATGTACATCGGGGTTTTCTTTCTACAGCATTGTATAGCTGAAGTGCCTCAGATAATTGGCTTGACAGTCCTTTGATTCTATTCTCAGATGAGGGATGCGAAGAAACAAATTCTAAGTTAGGTCTATTGCTGTCTTCTTGCATCTTTTTCCAAAGGCTTAGGCTTGCAAAAGGATTAAATCCTGCTTCAGCCATCAGTCTTAGGCCAGTCTTATCAGCATCTGATTCTTGCTTACGATTGAAAGGTAAATTAAGACCATATGTTGATAGTATCTGCGACATCGTATTGACTGCATTGATTTGGTTATTCATTTCATAAATATCAGCTTGGGATCTAATCTGTCTATTAGCCATGTTTCCAGCTATCACAGCCATCCCAATCGTTGTGCCGACCCTGGTTCTCATTTCACGTTTTGCACGTTCATAAGAATGTTTCTCTGTAACATGAGCAATTTCATGTCCAATCACTGTTGCAAGCTCATCTTGATTTGAAGCGACAGAAAATAAGCCCGTGTATACTCCAAGCTTTCCTCCTGGCATGGCGAAAGCATTCACCCCAGGATTCTCAAAAACTTCTATTTCCCAATCCTCATCTACAAATGGTTCATCTAGCTGTCTTATGATTTTCCTTGCAATACAGGTCACCTGGGTTCGCTTACTTAAGTCCCTTGATATAGGCAATGATGCTTTCATTTGCTCCCAAGCTTTTTCAGACTCAATCTCAATCTCCCTTTCACTTACTAGTATTGAGGCGTCTAACTTGGTTAAAAATAAGAGCATAACTAGGAAGAATAAATTTTTAGAAGATTTCTTGAGTTTATCCATTTTTATTTTTTTCTATTTTCATAAATGCTCTATCCGCACGATAACTTGATCTTATCAAAGGGCCAGCAACGACTTCCTCAATACCAATCTCCATACCTATATCAGAATATTCTAAAAACTCATCTGGATGGATGTACTTTTTAACAGGTAAATGGTTAATGGTTGGTCGCAGATATTGCCCAATTGTCAATATTTTCACTCCACAATCATGGAGATCTCTCATTGTTTTGATCACTTCATCTTTTTCTTCGCCAAGACCAAGCATCATGCCGCTTTTGCTTAAAAAACTTTTCTCACTCGCATGACGCAGCATTTTGAGTGTTTGCTTATAACCAGCTCGAGGGTCTCTGACTGGATAAGTCAATCGCTCAACCGTTTCTATGTTTTGTGAAAAAACATCTAAGCCACTTTCTAAGAGAATATCAAGATGATCGAGATTGCCTCTGAAATCAGGAGAAAGAACCTCTATGACAACATTTGGTGACTTTCTCTTTGATGCATCAACACATTTTGCAATATGGGAGGATCCACCATCAGTCAAGTCGTCTCTGTCTACTGAAGTTAACACCACGTAATCAAGTGACATAAAGGCAATTGTTTCTGCGGTTTTTCTAGGTTCATCTGAATCTAACCAGCCTTTAGGGTTTCCAGTATCGACCGAACAAAATTTACATGCTCTTGTGCAAACACTGCCCATTACCATTAATGTAGCAGTCTTGTGATTCCAGCACTCTCCAATATTGGGGCATTTTGATTCTTCACATACGCTGCTCAATTTAAGCTCATGGACTTTATTTTTTAGTGATAAAAAATTCTCGCCGCTGGGGAGCTTTACTTTAAACCACTTGGGTTTCTTTAGAGGTTCTTGATTAGGATATTCAACAGAGACCTTTATGCCATCTTTGATAGCCTTCGTGCCATTTTGATGGATGTATTTTTCCCCGCTGGCTGGTTTCTGTATTGTATTATTATCCATAATAACCATAGGGATGAATTATAGTTGACTTTATTATGACTGAACATGTGAAAAAGCAAATGATCATAAGAAAATCATATTTTCATGTTTTTTTAATCATCCTTTCTTCTTTAGTATTTTATTCATCATCAGCAATCTCAGAAAAGGCAAAACATCTTAACGATCTTGCTGGTTGGGATAAAACAACTGCAATCATTCAAACTCATGAAAATGAAATTATAGAGTTTAGAGTGTTAATTGCTCAGTCGAATAAACAAAGAAGACAAGGGTTGATGCATATTGAGTCGATGGAAGAAGATCAAGGAATGTTATTTATTTTTGATCCAAATAGAAAAGTGTCGATGTGGATGAGCAATACTCCAATGACATTGGATATGCTATTCATCGATAAAAATGGGAAAATCATCAATATTGCAAAGAACACCACTCCCTATTCAACAAAGGGAATCTCTTCTGGGGGAAGCATTAATTGGGTATTAGAGATTAATGGTGGCCTATCAGATCAATTGAATATCAAGAATGGAGACCATGTAAGATTGAGTTCTATAAAGGCCCACGACGAAGAATAGTCCACCATCTTGCAATATTCAGCAAGCTCATCAATGATCCAGCAAAGTAAGTCAATGCAGCTGCTCTGAGTATTTCTTTTGCTCTATCCTTATCACCCTCTTTTAGAAAATTGCTTTTCTCAAGCATCGGCATGGCTCTTGAAAAGCTTGCATCCCATTCGGTTGGAAGCGTTACAAGATGAATGATTGAACTCATGCCGAGTGTTAAAAAACCACCCAGGAACATGATCAGGCCGGATTGTGGAACTCTCGTTATAAGCGTTACGAATGGTGCGGCCATTAGGATAAAAGCTCCCACTCTTTGTGCAGGTGCCATGAGCTTGACCAGTTTTGTTCTAAGAGAGAGTGGAAAATATTTTGTGGAATCTTGGTGGGCATGCCCAACCTCATGTGCTGCAACAACAATCGATGTCAGAGAACCTGAATTCATCTTGTCATCGGTGAGCCGAACAGTCTTTGATATCGGATCATAGTGATCTCCAATTTCGGTAGACTCTACCTCAACATCCCTTAAATCAAGGGCATCAAGCAGTTTTCTTGCAAAATCAGATCCAGTAAATACGTACCTATCTTCAGGGTCATGATATTTCTTCATGACTCTTTGTACCCATATCGATGGAAAAAAAAGGATAAAGAAAATGATCAAAAAAGTGATCAGATAGCCCACGGATTCCTACTCTATCCTTTTGACTCTTATGGAAGAATTGAGGCCTTCAATCTTTAGTGTATAAGTGTCACTAAGGATGCTCCTCTTAATCACAATATTTGGATTATTCATCTTTACTCTCAATACACCAAAACTGCTTTGTTGCCATACTTGGCCATTTTCAAGCTTAAATTTAGTTGTCCCTGACCATCCCTCAAAATTACCGACAATTTTTGAGCTGATACTATCCCTATCATCACGAATGATCAGTCCGAAGTTATCATCTGATTTTGAAGCTGATGTGTTGCTTTGATTTTCTGTAGCAGACTCTTCTTGGGTTGTTTCACTCTCATCAACAGTCTCATCTCTATTGGTAAGTCTAGAAAATATATTCACTCTTTCTCTAGCTGGTTTAGCATTTTTCACGTCTGGTGATGCAGTGATTCTGTCGTAACATTGAAGCCTAATTAAAGAAACTTCGATTTCTGAACATTCCTTTAGTTCTTCCTCAATTGATTGAGCATTTACAGAATCAAATTGAAATAAAACAATGATAATTGATAGATAATTTACAAACCTTGATGACATTAAAACTCCAGAACTGCTTGAATTAGTAATAATACATGCACTCTGAGTTCTAGTAAAAACAAAAATACACATTAACTAGTCAAAAATTATTAATTTTCTGTTTAATTGTTGTTTTATTGCAACGTTTTATGTTTTTTTGCTTCTTTATCAATCACTTATATATAGATTCTTATCTAAATATTTTCATTTTTAGCTTGCTTAACGCTTTCTAATGACTGAAAATATAGCCAATGTATGTTTAGTAAAGGGCAACTAGACAGGTTATTAGTCGCCCTAACTGAACATTCAATATTTAATTAACTCAAATAAGAGGGGAAAATAATGAACACTTCTTTATTCGACAGAGTAAGGCATCTCTTCGTTGTTATGAGTGCAGTTGCGGTGGTTTTTGCCATTCCAACATGGGCTCAAGATGAAGACGAGGATGCTGCTGAACTCGGAAAAATCGAAGTAACTGGTTCTCGATTGAATCAAACGGATGTAGAAACCGCTCAGCCGGTGACTGTCATCACGAGAGAAGATATCGAACTAACAGGCTTCGCTACTGTCGCTGAGGTTCTTCAAAGTACACCTTACAACTCATTTGGTTCATTCAGAGAGACTTCTGGATATGCAAATGGACAGGCGTCTGTGAATGAGATCTCATTGAGAGGATTAGGCGCGTCAAGAACGCTTCTACTTCTAGACGGTAGGAGAGTTTCATCTACTGGTGGATCCGGTGGTGCAGCTCAAAACTTAAACCAAATCCCAACTGCTATCATTGAAAGAATTGAGATTCTTCGTGATGGTGCGTCTGCCGTATATGGTTCTGATGCAATCGCTGGGGTAATTAACATTATCACTAAGAAAGATTTCGATGGTGTTGACTTATCTGTAACAAGCGGTTCAACGAAAATTGGTGGTGGTGATTATACGCGTGCCAATATGACTGCTGGTGTTTCTAATGCTAAAGGTAATATGTTCTTCACATTCCAGCATTATGACAGAAGGCCTCAATACTATAATGAGACTGATTATGGATTTGCGAATGACTATGACTATTGGAGTTCATATTCATTCCCATCTACCGCTTATATCAGTGGCATTGATCCTAAGTTTGTGAATTCACAAGGCTGGAGTGGTGGTGGTGGCACATATTCATATTTTGTAGACCCAAGATGTCCTGATACCAATGTTGGTTCACAGTACGATAGGGATGGATCAAGAACAACTGATTCTGATTTTCCAAATGCATACAACTGGGGTCAATACTATTATGGATTCACTGGATGGTGTGGATATGATTTTGCACAAGACATCATGTCGATTCCAAGAGCAAAGCGTAATGCATTCATGCTGAAATCATCTTATGATCTTTCGCCTGATGTGACTATGAACACTGTTGTTATGTTCTCACAACTTGATGCAGATACTAGATTTGCGGGTACACCAATTACTGGTCCATTCCCTAAAATTCCTTCAGACAGTTTAAATCACCCTCTTTATGCACTCTATGGTGCTGGTGGTACTTTAGTACCAGCTGGGGCATATGATCCAGACAGTAAATATCTAGCGGATGGCGTTACTGCTAACCCAGATTACTTTAACTGTACTGATCCTGATGCACCATCTTGCGGTACTGCAACGCTATATATGAGAAGTGTTGCCAATGGTACTCGAGATAACAAAGTCATGGAAAACATCATGGATGTTAGAATTGGCCTTGAAGGTGTTGCAGACATCATGGGTGGACTAGAATGGGAAGCAAATGTTCAAGTCATTAATAATGACATTGATAACCAAACCATTAACTTGGTTAACAAATCGCTTCTTCAGGCAGGTCTTAATGATGGAACAGTTGATCCATGGAGCATTAATAGTACTCTAGATGAGACATATGCTCAGTTTAGACAGTTTAACCATACTGGTCTTTATGAAGCAGACCTTAAGACTGTTTCAGCTGACATCATCACAAAATTTGACATCGGCGAACTCGCTGGTGGAGCAATTGGAATGGTGTTGGGTATGGAATATTCTCACACATCTTTTGATCAGTTAAATGACCCTGAATCAAATGCAGGTCAAATTGCAGGTTCAGCGGGTGGAGATAACATCAATGCTGAAAGACATAGAAAATCGGCTTTCTTTGAAATGGGTCTTCCATTCACTGAGCAATTAACTGCTAGCATCGCTGGACGATATGATGAATACAGTTCATCTGGTATTGGCAGTAACTTCTCGCCTTCAGTTAACTTGGCATATAGACCAACTAGCTGGGTTCTTCTAAGAGGAACTTACGGTGAAGGGTTTAGAGTTGGTGCATTCAGTCAGCTTTATGGTAATCGATCTGAATCATTCCCTTCAGGTGTTGACGTTGTTGGTTGTGCGGCTGGTGTAGCAGTATGTACGCCTACTCAGTACAGAACACTTGCTGGTGGTAACCCTAACTTGGGACCAGAGGAATCTGAGCACTATACATTTGGTGCCGTTCTTTCACCACTTCCTGAATTAACCATTCAAATTGGAATGTGGCATACAGAATATACTGGATATATCACTACAAACTCACTGCAAAGAGAGTTTAATGCTGAATCCAGAGGCGAAACCAACTATGTATACAGAGATGCTGAAGGAAAAGTTGACTACGTTTCACTTCAATACAATAACTTTAATGGTGTTGAAGCAGAAGGTATCGACTTTGATATCAACTACATTATGGATACTGACAGTGCTGGTAGATTTGAATTCGGAATCAATGGTGCGAAGTACACCAAGTACATCGTAACTCCGTATGAAGACAGCGCTAAAATTGATACTGCTGGTCAAGTTGGCCTACCAGATCTTCGATACAACCCTTTCATTAGATGGGGTAAAGGAGACTGGGGTGTATCATTGACTGGTTTCCACATGGAAGGTCAAAGAAGTACAGTTGATGAAACAGATACTATCGGTGATCACTTCGAAATGAACTTATCAGTAACGTATCAATTGCCATGGGATGCCTCACTTGCTCTCGGTGCAATCAACTTAACTGATGAGGCTCCTGAGGTTAATGGTGACATCTACGGATGGGAACCGTTTGACTTCACTTTGTATGATACTAGAGGCAGAACAGTCTACCTTTCTTATCAACAAAGTCTCTAACATTTAGTTAGTTAAATAAATTAGAGCGGACTTCGGTCCGCTCTTTTTTTTACTCAATTGTTTGCTTTAACTCTGATGCAAGAGCTTCAGCCTTTCTGATTTGTTTCACACTCAATCTTTTTTTCAAATCTTTAAGCATCTGTTTGCCATAGCCAACAGCAAAAATATGTCCGAACGTTTTTCCTTCCAGGACATATTCGCATTGTGGCTGATTTCGATTAAGATTTTCTTGCTCATCTTCATAGGTCTTTCTATATTGTCTGTATTCATCGTCATCGATCTTAGATGAAGCAATTGAAAACCAAGCGTATGCATAAATGAGGTTCTTCTTGACTCCTCTTGCATCGCGATAAGCCATACCAAGACCCACTTGTGACCTAGTATGATCCTTGAGTGATGCCATTTGATAGTACTCGAATGCTTTTTCCTGATTTTTCCTTACACCTGAGCCATACCTATAAAGTCTTGCCAGGCCATTTATGGCGTCAACATCTCCCTTCGCATAAGCTTTTTCATACCATGGTATTGCTTTCTTTGCACTCAGAGGAACAACCTCGCCTCTCATATACATTTCAGCCATTGCAACCTCAGCTTCTGTATTGCCTTGATTTGCAGCCGCTTCCATGAATTGAAATGCTTTTTTGTAGTTTCTTCTAAAATCACCATAGAGGGTTCCTGAGTAAAGGCGACTGAGTGCGATTTGTGCATTGGGATCATCGCCTTCAGCTAAAACCGAACAAGCAGCTATTGCATCTAAGCATTGGTTATTCTTTATCAAATCCTCACATTTATTTTCTGAGAAAGCATCATTAGAAAATATGAGTAAAATGAGTATTAATAAATGATTTCTGGTTCTTGATGATTGAATTACCATTTATAACTCCCTGGATCAGTTATTATCATGTCAAATGTGGCTGTCATCGTGAAAAAGTCTATAATAGATTTCGTTAGAATATTTATTAAAGATCAAATTAAATTATTTTTTTAAGGAATATACAAATGAAAAAGATTATCCCCATCTTATCTATTATTTTCTCTATCAATTCAATAGCAGTTGAAAAGTTTCCAGTGGAGCACTTTTTTCAGGAGCCACTCATGCTTGGACCTCAGCTTTCACCCGATGGAGAATATTTAGCTGCGCTCACACCATACAATGTAAATCGAGAAGAAAACAATCGGTGTAAGAATAGGCCGTTTGGACAAAAAAACAGCAAAGGAGAAGTCCACTTTTGTGATGTTGCTAGACGAAACATAACTGTTATACATATCGGTGATAAGAATAAAGACTGTCAACGAGGAAATTATGCGGCGTGTCCGAGTGTCAGAGTGACACAACTTCGAAGTCAGAATGTTCGAAACTTTTTTTGGGCGAACAATGAAAGAATTATTTTTACGACTGGTGGTGATCAGCTGAATGGGATTTATGGATACGCAGATACCTTAGGAATCTATGCTGTAAACAAAGACGGAAGCAAAAGCAAACAACTTGTCAGACCTGAAGATGCGGATGGTCAGGTCATTCCCTTAAATTTACTGAGAGATGATCCAGATAATATCCTGGTCATGAGAAATGACAGAAAAAGATACCTTTACGATGTTTATAAGATGAACGTTAATACGGGTAAGTTTTTCAGACAAATTACATCTCCAGGTCCTGTTATTAGCTGGGCAACAGATAATGATGGTGTTCTCAGGCTTGCAGCTTTGCAAGATGAGGAATCGCTGACCTATGAAACCAAGATTATCTACAGGGATAATGAGAATGAAGAATTTAGAGAAATCGATAGGTTCGAAGGGCTTCAAAATGGTTGGGGAGCAGTTGGATGGGATGAAAACAATGAAAAAATTTATGTCACATCAAACCTAGGCAGGGATACTTACGCGCTTGGTCTTCTTGACCCAAATACAGGGGATATTGAGGAAGTGTTTGAAACTGAAGGGGCGGATGTTACAGCCATGGGCTTTACTGATGATGGAGATCCAATAACTGTCGTTTACAGAGATATTGATACAAAGCCTCAAAGACATTATGTAAATGATAAATGGAAAAATATTATAGAAATGCTTAAAGGAGCACTTCAAACAGACTATGTAGGCATCGCATCAATGTCTACTGATGAAATGAAGATGGTCTTGGGTGTGGGGAGTGATACAAATCCTGGTGACTACTATATGTATGATCGGACCAAAAATAGCCTTGCATATCTTGGTTCATCAAGACCATGGATTGATCCAAAGACAATGGCGCCAATGAAACCATTTTCATTTGAGGCAAGGGATGGAGAAACCATTTATGGATTCTTGACTGTTCCAGTAGATAGCGATGGGAAGGATCTGCCTTTAATTCTTAATCCACATGGTGGTCCATTTGGTGTCCAAGATGTTTGGCGATTCAATCCTGAAACTCAATTTTTTGCAAACCAAGGTTATGCGGTGATGCAAGTGAACTTCAGAGGATCAGGTGGCTATGGAAAGCGATATGAGCGAATAGGTTACAAAAGATGGGGTCTTGAAATGCAAGACGATCTGACTGATGCAGTCAAATGGGCTATCTCAGAAGGTGTTGCTGACCCCGATCATGTTTGCATTTATGGCGCCAGTTATGGTGGTTATGCCACTATGGCAGGGATTACCTTAACCCCAGAATTATATAGCTGTGCGGTGAACTATGTTGGGATATGGGATCTTGCCATGCTCTATAGACAGGATGGAAGATGGGACTCAAGATTGGGTCGATGGTTTAGGAATCACGTGATTGATATCGAAAAAGATGAGGCGCAACTTAAAAAAACGTCACCGAGATATCATATTGATAAAATTCAAGCGCCTCTTTTTATAGTTCATGGAAGAAGGGATTATAATGTTCGTGTTGAGCAAGCAGAGACTTTAATGGATGCGCTCGATGAAAAGGGCATTCCTTATGAAGTTATGATCAAAAGAGAGGAAGGACATGGATTCTCTCTTTATGAGAATCAGGTGGAACTTTACACAAAGATGCAGGCTTTCTTTGAGGAACATTTAGCGAAGTAACAGATTCTCAAAGTAACTCATTGACGGCTCTGTTAGCCTGAACGATCGCAGCATCGACATAAGCAGAGCCGCCAGAGTCTGAATTGGCAATTGATATATTGCCGAATGGTTTTCTACCAATCACATGCGGATACCTCTCGTTATCGATACTGTCTGGCAATCTTCCATCAAAGAATGCACTATCAAATAAACTGTTGTATTCATATGAGTAGCCGTGTGCCCAACGGTTAACAGTAATTCCTGCCAAATCTTCCTCTTTGAAATCAGAACCAAACATCGCAGTCAAATGATCAATGATCTTGTCTTCATAATCCTGAAAACTAAGTTTCAGAATATCGTAGCGACCCTTTCTATGTTGCTCTCGGTTCGTTAATCCTTCGTAGGGTCGAGTTGGGACATGGTTCATTAAAAAAACAACGGG
>MDTD01188474.1_pt1 | contig 11525 bp, 6 predicted proteins | sample 811221 | NCBI WGS metagenome assembly MDTD01 (sample SAMN05326646, study PRJNA326480) | marine metagenome | isolation source: seawater | place: Pacific Ocean: South West | collected 2011
GGATTTTCCAGTAGGTGTAACGCTGATACCGCCAATGGTCTTCGTCGGGCATGCTGTTGTCCAGGCCCCACATGGCTTTGCCGCCTGCACGGATGGCCTGCATGCCGATGTACGGGTCCATGTTGGATGGATGATGGCCGGTGTTCTGGATGATGCCGACCATGTGGGTTTCATCGAGTTGGCTGAGGTCGAAACCTTCGGGGACAGTGAAGATGCGGATGCTGTTATGCTCAGGGTTGGTGAAGGTGGCGTGGATGGTGTTGCCAACACGTTTGACCGTCGGCGTAGTGATATTCGGATCGATTCGCCATTCCAGCCAATGTGAGTCTTCGATGAGTCCGTACATGTAGCTTGAGCGGGTGGGGTGTGGATCTTTGTCTTTGAGTTTCCATGTGCCATCGTTTTGGATGTTGTGTTTGAGCAGGTAGCCGTAAGCCGCTTTGATGGCATCGTAGACTTTGGCTTTGCGTTGCTCATCGACTTCGGGATTCAGAGCTGCAATTCGCAGGAGATAGATCGCATCCCACGTTGTGCCGAAGTCGCAGTTGTGGTCATCACTATCAGGATCGGTGGTGTAGCGGTAGGCACTGCGGTTCCATGCTGCGAGTTTCCCGTCATCGGTATGGGCCTGCATCATCAACGTTGTGTCGATGATGTTGTTGGCATGAGGGATGTACTTCAAGCCGATGTGCAGGGAATTGGTACGCAGTGGGCGATCCGTGCGCTGGGGCGAGTAATATCGGAAAAGCATGTTGGCATAGTGGAAGGTCAAACCCATGTTCAGGCCGTGGATGGTCCGCCAATAACCGGTATCAGAGTCCTGTTCTTCAAGGAGTAACTGGGCGAAGTCATCGATCCAACCGTCGTAAGGATTGGGCCAAAGGGTTTGGTCGATGTTGTCGGCTTTCGTGTCTTTGCCGTTACGGTACAGGCTCGGCAGATACATGATCGAATGATGACGGTGATAAGGTTGGAGGGTGTGGGGGTGGTCCTGGAAATAGTGTTTCAAACCTACCTGCGTGGTGATGTCATATTGCTGACCGGTCAAGGCGCCGATGGCATTGACACCTTTGAGAAAGGCCCACGGATACCGCGTCCCACGGTCACTTTGGACATGGGAAGGCAGTTCGTCTTTATACACATTGGGGGCGCATGAGCCGGTGATCGGGTCCTGCTGATCATTGACGGACAGGTCGTTGGTCTTGTTGACCCATTCATAACTGATGGAGGTGAAACTTGCTTTGCCACGGACCACGTTGGAAAACGTGAGATAGATGGCTGCAGTGTTTTTGTGGATGTGTGTATCAAGGTGGTAGCAGTGCCAATCGAAATCACCGACGGTGTGGTAGCGGGTATCGCTTGAACGCAGTGTTTTGCCTTTGGCATTTTTCAGGACGATGCCGAAGTTGGGGGCTTTCCAGATGTCTTCGCGCATGCCAGCGTTTTCGCCTTTCATCCAGACATACAAACGGAGTTTCTGGTTGGGGCGTAAGTCGAGGTCGATAGGTTTGTCGAGGGTGATTTTCTCCTTGCCTTTACCATCGACGGTGATGGCCTTGCCGGAGAAATGTTTGTAGGGGGTGTTGATGGTGACATTGCTGAGTTGTGATGAATCTGTGAGATTCTCAAGATCAACTGGAGTTGCAAAGTGATCGACACAGCCGTGCATGTAGTATTGCCAGAGATCAGCAGGGCGGTTACTGATGCGATCGGTTTCGGTGAGTTGCAGTTTTGTTTGAGCGCATGCGGGGATGGTCATGAGTAATGATCCAGAGAAAATCAGGCAGCACAATAGCATGCCCTTGTGATCAAGGGTGATCGATTTCATTTTGCAACTCCTGTTGCGTTGGGTTGGGTGTTAGGCTAAACCGCGAGCGGTTTGCTTGGGTTAAAGTTTGAGTTCACGTATTTCCAGGTTGCTGTAGTCAGCAATCAGGGGGGCCATTTGTCGGAAACCGATGTAGCCTTCCTGCCAAACCGGGCCGTAGGTTTCACCATCATCTTCCCATTCAAAGCTGATCAGATCGTTGACTTTGAACTGAATGCAGTTGTCTGCTTTGGTGACAGTGATGGTGTAGGGGCCGACGACATCCTGGACTGAAGGCATGGGGTCAGCACCCTGGCAGACCAGGTGAAAGCCTTTGCTTTTACGCATGTTACAGGTGGTGAACTGTCGTTCGGTGTCCTGCTTGCGGCGGAAGTAGGATGCATGATACGCATTCATATCACTGTCGAAGTACTGGTTGTATTGCCCTTCACGTTTGCTGAGTGTCGGGTCAAAGAGGTCCTTGCCATCGTGACCGTGTGCAGCAAACCAGAACATGGCCAACCCCGGTTCACGGATGGGTTGGAACTGCCATGATGCCTGGAAAGAAGCGGGCATGATTTTCGGGCACCAGAACACAAAGTTGGATGCCTGGCCCAGTGATGGATCCAGCGCGTTTTCCATGCGCATCTTGCCCCCCGGGAAGGTGATGCATGCCTGACCTTCCATGCGAAAGCCGTCAATATCTTTTTCACTGGCCAAGGGATTGGAATAGATCACATCGCCAACTGTAAATGACTTCATCGTCTGCCTGCCTTTATCAATGGTCTTACGAATGGGGAACAAATCAATTGTATTGAACTGGCAGCAGTTTGCATCTTCACATCCAACTCATTTAACGACATACATGCTTCTTTCATAGTCGCGTTGGCTGGTGACATGTCCGTCAAGGTAAAGTGAGTTGAAGGTTTCATCATGCAATGATGTATTGAGTGTCTGGTAAATCCAGTGGTTGGTATTGGCTGTGTGATTGGATGCGTTCTTGGGGATGGCATCGAAGTACCAGACCAAGGAAGATTCTTTGCCGAACGCATCAACAACCGGGCGGATCACGGACTGGTCTGAGACCTGTTCGCTGGCCTGGCTGTCCCACCAGTTCGGATTGGTGTAGGTGAATCGGGGCTCCACGCCATAGACAAATTTCCAGCTGGGGCATTGCATCATCTTGGGATACGGGTCCTTGGATTGGTTGGAGATGTACTGGCTGAAATAGTACGAGGGGAATTGACCATCAAACCATTTGCGGACCAGGGCACCTTTGTTATCTGCCTGATACATGGCAAGGCCGATGCCGACCTGATGCAACTGGCTCATACAGGTGCTGCGTCTTGCGGCGGTCCTTGCTTTGGACAACGCTGGCAGGAGGATCGAAATCAGAATGGAGATGATCGAAATCACCACCAATAACTCAATGAGTGTAAAGCCGTGTGATTCTTTTTGTCGTGGCATGGTCAATTTCCTTTTTGCTGATTAGAGCAAGTGGGATTGGCATCAAATGGTTTGGCCGGTGACTTCCTGAAAAGCAACGGTGACCGTTTCGATATCCGATTTGCGGTCTGCGATACGTTGTTCCATCATCTGAACCGACTGGCTGGCAAAGCTCTCGTGATCAAGCACCATGGTGTTGACCGAAATACCCAGCTCGCGAATCGGTAAATCAGCGATCGCCATCAGGGCAAGATCGTCGGGGACTCTAATCTGTAACTGACAGGCTGAATACAGCGTGGTCAATGTGGTGTTGGGGCCGTTGGTGACAACCGCGGTGGGGCGATTGCTTGCTGAAAGGATCTGGCGGATGTGATCGGCCCGCTGACCAATTTCCCATGTGGGGGAAATCTCCTGCGTATGCACACATGGCTCAAGACCCGCGTCATGCATGGCTTTCTCGTAACCGGCTTGACGATGTGCAACACTGTAATGCAGTTGACGGCCATAATACAGATAGGCAATCGCGCGATGCCCCGCTTCGATGAGCCTGGTCGTCGCGCGGTAGCCCGCATCCATATCATCCGGATGGACCGCATTGATCGGCAGGTCCGCATTCATCCACACTGCCGGGATACGATCGTTATTGATCATATCCACCAACTGCGTCGGGAAATGAGACGTGTAGTAGACCAGTAAGCCATCGACGGCCCACTGACGCAACAGTTTGGGAAGTTGGCCCTCAGTGGTGAGTTGCGAGTCATCCAACTGGCCGACGATCAGGTGTTTGTCCAGCAGGTGATGTTGCTTGAGCAGGGCAGCCTGGGTATGCCAGTGAATCGTGGCCTTGTGCATGATGCTGCTCAAAAGCAGGCCAGTGGCATTAAACCTTTTGGATCGAATCGCCGAGGCGGCAGCATTGGTGCGATAGTTATATTTCCGCGCCAATCGACGGATGTTCTCCGCCCGTTGGATCGTACTCGGCCAGACTTCCTTGGTTTTGCCGTTGAGTACACGCGCAACCGTATGTTTGGAAACTCCTGCCTCAGCTGCAATTAACTCAAGTTTGCTCATGGTTCGGCCTTATTGCTATCGGTAGCAAATTGCTATCAGTAGCATATTAGGCAACACAATCACCCAAGACAAGTTGGTAGAAAACTTTTTTACTGACGTCCTGCATCTTTTATCCGGACTTAAAAGTATGAAGTATTTCTGGTAGATCAGGCGATATAACAGTATTCTGTTGTCGAACTCGCATAAGTTTTACGAGACATTCAGGGGACAACTTTGTATGATATTGACTCGACCTAGGTGATACCCGGGTGACACGGACTTCTTCATGTAGCCCATGTACTTGGCTGGCAGGAAGCCGGTTGGGCAAAAGTCCAGACAGGGATCACATCAGTTCACACGACCCAATACCCCAGGATGGAACCTGGGGTGGGATAAAGGCATTGATTGAATGACAACCATCTCGCTCCCGCAACGTTCCACTAACAGCCATTGTTCAGACGTCCCCCAACACCCGCTGGGTTCCAAAGCCAAGGTGCTATTCACCTCGGTCTTCGGTCCTTATGCACAGGATGACGAATTCGGCTCACGCAAACTCAACCCTATGGAGCTGTATCACAACCAGGTGACACGTGTGCAGGGGCCATTCTCCCTCCGCATGTTCCATCGCTCATGGGGCATCATGATGATTCGCGATAACATCGCCAATCCAACCACGCTGCTGGACTTCCCGACCTACGATCGTTTCGTCGAGGAAATCACCACCAAACAGTACGACGTGATCGGCATTACCTCCATCATGCCCAACATGCACAAGGCCAAGCATATGTGCGAGTTGATCCGCAAGCATCAACCCAATGCCACCATTGTCATCGGTGGGCACATTGCCAACGTCCAGACACTTTCGAAATTCCTCGATGCTGATCACATCGTTCAGGGTGAAGGCATCAGCTGGTTCCGCAAGTTCCTGGGCCAGAACGCCGAAGCGCCTGTCAAACACCCACGCATCCTCTCAGGTTTCGGCACGCGCTCCATGGGTGTCACCCTGCGTGACAAGCCCGGTGACGTGGCTGCATCGCTCATCCCTTCCGTCGGTTGCCCATTGGGTTGTAACTTCTGTTCAACGTCCCACATGTTCGGCGGTAAAGGTAAATTCATCGAGTTCTATAAAACCGGTGATGACATCTTCCAGATCATGTGCGACCTGGAACGTGACCTGAAGGTCAACTCCTTCTTCATCATGGATGAAAACTTCCTCATCCATAAAGACAAGGCGCTGCGCATTCTCGAACTGATGCAGCAAAACGACAAAGCCTGGTCGCTGTATGTCTTCAGCTCTGCCAACGTCCTGCGGACCTACACCATGGAGCAACTCATCGGCCTGGGGATCTCCTGGGTCTGGATGGGACTCGAAGGCAAGAACAGCAAGTACACCAAACTCAAAAACATTGATGCCCACGAACTGATCCGCAATCTTCAGGCCAACGGCATCCGCGTACTCGGTTCTTCCATCGTCGGCATGGAAGAACACACACCTGAGAACATCGACGAAGCGATCGAATACTCTGCGAGTTTCGATACCGAGTTCCATCAGTTCATGCTCTACACCCCGATCCCCGGCACACCGCTGTGGAAGGAACACGAAGACGCGGGCACACTCGTGGACCCTGAATGCAAAAACACCGCAGACAGCCACGGTCAGCTCAAGTTCTCACACGTGCATCCCAACATCCCCGCAGGCATGGAAACCGACATGCTCGTTCGTGCCTTCACCCGTGATTTTGAAGTCAACGGTCCCAGCGTCATCCGCGTCTTCCGCACCACACTCAAGGGCTTTAAGAAGCATCGCAACCATCCTGACGAACGCATCCGTCGTCGCTTTTACCAGGACGGTAAAGACCTTGCAGTTACCGGTGTCGCAGCTGTCTGGGCCTGTCGCAAATGGTTCAAGGATAATCCTGCCATGTACCGTAAGATGGATGACCTGCTTGCTGAGTTCTATCATACCTTCGGCATCAAGTCCCGCCTGATCGCTCCCATCGGCGGCCGCTACGTCCTTAAGCAACTCAAAGCAGAGCAAAAGCGTTTGGACGAAGGCTGGACCTACGAACCCCAGACCTTCTACGAAAAGACCAACCAGCCCGACGCCCACACCGCCCCGGTCAAAACCACCTTCGCCGTCGGCAACTGGCAAGCTCCGCTGACCTCTGCCGCCCCACAAATATAATCAAATCAGTTGGCCGACATGCCAACATCTAAGATAAAACAAACCCGCGAGAATTTTCGTTCTCGCGGGTTTGTTAATGTTCGTCTGCTCATAAGCTATTAGTCATACTCATACATGCCAATGATTTTCACATGACTGTCACCATCGGCAATATTCGAACGATCGTAAATAACGAAATATTGCTTGGATTCAATGGGGCCTAAAGCAAAATTGCTTGAATTAAATCCGAGGATATAGATATAAGCAGTGTAAATGTCACTCCGTACCGAGCACGTGTTCATTAACCATTTTGAGATCAATAAGCTCTCTTCACGGTCATCTTGAATCCCGTCCAAACCAGCCTGTGAAGATGGTGTGTAGTCAATTGTGACGCCATTGAGCTGTTTGCTGTCGCCACTATCTGTGGAAGAAAAATAGTTCGTGCCATAGGTACCTTTTGTCATTCCCATTAACTCGCCAAGATGTGCAAGGCCGAAGTTGGAACGACCAAGACGTGATCCGGGATATGTTGTTGTGTCATAGTCATTGACAGCATCGCGATAATCAATGATGCTTTGAACGATCCCTGCACGTACGGTTGGGTCCGGTATGGGAAGGATTTGTTCAAGTAGCATTTTAGTAGCGGTATTTAAATTAATTGCACCCGGGATATATAACTCCGTGTCATTATCATTACTGCCATCACCGTCGTTATCCACACCATCAGTTAATGGACTCATCGTCACAAGTTGATCCATTAACAGGTAGGCATGTGGAATCGCCATGCTGTCACTTGTACCCGCTTGAGCAGCAGTTGTTGAGATGTCAAGACGATAGTTGTCACATGATGTTGCGTTATTCCATGCCTGTGCATATGTTTTCGAGGCACTCGGGCCAACCATACAGATCTGGGCCAATTCGCCTACGAAGTAAATCTTGTCTTCATTGGCGATGAGAATCTGGTTGGATGTTGGATTGAGAATATCTGCAGGTCCAGGAGTCGTGGCAGATGTTTTATCTTCAATTCCCAACTGCGTAATCGCAGCCAATGATTTATAAAGTATTGGTGTAGCGGATGGCCCGTTGGCTACAGTTGTATACGATGAGTCTTGGATACACACAGCATTAAGACCGTTGCCGTTACCATAATGTGAAGATTGGCGATAAATATTGGGATAGGGTGCAGTCGACAGGTCGGTTGAAGTGTTGACTGAAATCCATGTTTTTGCGGTTTCGGTTTCATTCCAACAGTAAGTTGTAATGCTCTGGTATGGCCAACTGGCGATTTGGGGGATGGTTGTGCCCAGCGTTGCACGTAATTCAACAGTAATCGCTTCTTCGTCTACAGCAGACGCCCATGGCCAGTTTTCTGAACTCAATGCAATTCGGTTTGTTGCCACAACTGCTGCGTCCATCTGATTTGTGACATCGTCATTGGTTGCACCACCACCCGTTGAGTTTTTGTAAAAGATAAGGGTTTCACCTTGATCCAGCGTTGTTTTGGCTGTGCCTGTCGCATTGAAAATCAAGGTAGCCAGATCAGTGTCAACACTGGCGCCGTTGCGTACCTGAGAACCTTTGACATATAGATAGACATTCTCAAGCGAGATGGCATAGTTGAATGGATTGCGGATTTCAATCGCAAAACCAGTCGACTGTGAATTGCTGGCAACTTGCACATCGACATCCCAAGTGTTGATGCCAGTATTGGTGGCACTGGCGATGACATAGGGGCGCTGGACATACACTTCGGTAATCGCTGGCAAGGCTTCCATGCCATAAACGGTGTTGTTGAGGTCAGTTTCGTCATAGGGTGTCAGGTGATTATCTGCATCATGGTAATCAGCGATACACACTGCAGCCTGATGACCGAATAGGGGCGTACCAAGTGTGCTGTATGTTTGAGGTAGAGTTGGCGCTGCACCAGCACTGTAGACATCCGAAACCAGTGTGCTCAACTCACTGGGGGGATTGGCGGTCGCTAGATTGTTGATGTCCTTCTTGGTGCGAAAGCCTGTTGTGCCTGTAGGGTTCAGGGCATAAATGGAGGATCCACTTTTAACAGTGATTTGATGACGTGGATCGTTCCTGAAAAAATCTTCAGTATTACTGTAGCCACCATCGGTGTAGGTGTTCTCCGTGGTTGCAGTTCTCAGCCAACTACTGAAAAAACCAGTCAGCGTTGAACTTAGATCCGTGTTGTTTAATCCATTTCGATTCCGAAGGAATATCTCATCGGTAACTGTGTAATTTTTGTAGCTGGTGGCACTCAGGGAATTATAGTTCCCGTACAGATATGGTCCATTGGTCCAGAACGAATCGCGTATAGCCAATGGCACGATGGTATCGCTGCCTGACAATGTGCCGTTCGTCAAGAAGTTTAAGTGCGATTGGAGTGATGGTTTGGGGGAGGGTGAATATGAAAAGTAGAAATTGCCAAGATCCAATTCGGAAGGATTAGTCCATGCCGGTGCATTGGTATATGAATCGTAAGCATTACTGCCACCGACTTGGCTCAGAGCAGTGTTGATGTTGAGTTTAGACGAGTTATCGACAATACGAACGGCCATGACATAGCTGACACCTGATATTTGACGGATAGGTGCCCATGTCCATTTGCTGTCGAGAATACCATCCCCGTCAGCATCAACGCCGATATCCTGATAATCACTGTCAGCCCCGCCTGCATCCAAATAATTTTTTGTCGCGCCACCTTCAATAGGAACCGCCGTGTCACGACGCCATTGTGATGCAGCTACCAGATTATTGGCGGGTAATTCGTCGGGCCTGCTTGGTTTGCCTGCTGCGGTTTGGGGCAAGCGCAGGAAAATCCCGTTGAGATTTGTAATGTGTTGCCACACAGGCGTTCCAGCAGTGTAGTCACTGTGATCAAAAACGGGTTCACTACTTGCAAGCCATGTATCATCCAAAACACCGCCAGATGCTTGCTCTGACGAGAAGACGTTGCCATCCTGGTCAACAACATCAAAGCTACTAGTGCTATTTGTCCATGGATAGTCGTATGTTTCATCCTTATTTTCTGCAGGATCGAAATAGGTATCGGCAGTGTCGTTGAGCAGGTCTGCTTTGAGAACTTCGCCAATGTAGGTGGTTGTGGCATTCGCTACGACGCCAATATTGGTTTGGATACCCGCAACCGAAGCGATGCGGTCATAGCGCGCAACTTGGATATACGCTGTACCGATCAGGGCCAGCATGACCAGCATGACCACGACGGCCAGCATCACGGAACCACGCCCCCGCGTCACTGTCTGATGTGTCTGCTTATACATGACTGTTCCTTTCACTAAGCCGATCAATTCGGGACTTTCACAATGATCTCAAACCACTTGCCCGGTTCGGTTGTCGTACCCGTTTCATCAAGCCCCATCAATTCCCCCTTGGGATCGTGCAGGCGATAGCGGATACGAAGAAGTTGAGGCCAGTAGTTTGCGTCATTGTGGAAGAAGATAATAGTTCGTGCAGTATCTGTTGCTGCTGCTCCAGAACCTCTTGCAAGATAGGGATTGGTATTGTTGGCTACGTCCGCATTCGGGTCGGTGCCGCCATCAATTTCGAATGGTTCTGATGATGCCATTGGTAGTTCGGTATCAAGATCATACCACTTGATGTTGTTACTTCCATCCATGTCGAGACCTGCAGGACTTTCATAATCACCCGCAAACTCAACGATAAAGTCACTGACATTGTTAATGAAGTATGGATGCATCTGAGCAATTTCAGATGCGCTAAGTTGGGAGAGTGTTGGTGTTGTTCTGACCGCAAGACGATAGTTGTCTGGGAAAACATAGAACCGATTGGGGCCGTATAGAAGGTCCTTGTAATCTGATCGTGTTATCGTTGTTGGAAAAGTCGGTTCAAGATCGTCAAGAAGGCCAGTGCTAGTTCCATTGCGAAGATCTTTCTTGAGAACATCGGAAAAACCCAGGTAGAAAAATCCTCTTGTTGCGACTGTCCATGGTGCAGATGTACCGTACACGCAATACGCATTACCGGGTTGACTGCCATCAAGGAATAGCAATTGCCTTCCCAAGACCCAGTTGGTTGCATAAGTATCAGGGGTTCCAGTATCCCCTAGAGTATGTGTGGGGATTCCGGATTCAGGATATTGGCGAAGGTGTCCATACCATACACGGCAGTAATCAGGTAAATTTAAAGGGTCAAAAGAGCCTGTAAAGCTATTGGACGTAGTGTCGGTATTGGTAATTGGGGTTGCTCCATTTCGGGAGCGAATAAAGCACAATTGGTCAGATCGGACAGTCCTTCCAGCTTGTCTAATGCCATCCGCATCACGGCCATCCAGATACTGTGCAGTGTATTCCTGTTGTGTGATGATTAAAAAGCCTGCATTATTGCCCGGTGTGCTATCCGGTGGTTGCATGAGTTCAAAATCTTCGGCAATCTGTTCACCAATGGTTCGTGTGTTGGCGATGATTTTACTTGTTGCAATACCACGACTCACTGCTTCGGAGGTGTCGAAGAAGATGCGGTTGACCAGGAAGAGCATCATGGAGACGATCGCAATGGAGACGATCAGTTCCATGAGCGTAAAGCCGGAAATGTAATGTTTGGTCTTGGCTTTGATCATTTGATCACCTCCGTCAAAATCAGAATATCCATCGTCGGACTGGATTTGCCTGACGGGTAGCCGGGGGTGTCCGCATCTTCGCCGGGTGAAGCGAACCAGATGGTGTCGATAGCGTTGGGCGTCGGGAGCAAAATACCATCGACGGTGATGGTGTTGGCATCCATGTCGTAATCTGAGACTGTGTAGATCGTGCCGTTGTTATCCAGGAACTGGTCGCCGACATCCAACTGCTGAGGTGTGTCGTATGAAATCGTGCTGCCATTGAAATCAGTATCACGGAATTTAATCGTGTTGTTACTGATGGATGTGACTTTCACCGCGTAGACTTTCGGAATTAAATCCGACTCCGTACTCGGGCTGGCACAAAGATATGAAAACGATGAGAAGATCGTGGGTGATGCAGGATAAATCGCACCATTGCGTTTCTGGAGAATGAACACATAAGTGTA
>MDTD01198162.1_pt1 | contig 11525 bp, 7 predicted proteins | sample 811221 | NCBI WGS metagenome assembly MDTD01 (sample SAMN05326646, study PRJNA326480) | marine metagenome | isolation source: seawater | place: Pacific Ocean: South West | collected 2011
CCGCTTTTACGCCAACCGCGACCCGCTGCAATGGGATGATGACGCCCACCTGCAGCGTCGTGACCGCAACGACCCGGCCCGCGAGATTGCCCTGATGAACCGGCTACTCAACCCCGGCTATGTGGCCAACGCCAATTCCGGCAAGCCGGAGGCAGTGCTGAAAATCGTCAGCAATGCCATGGGCAAAGGCGCATTGAGCAACGTGGTGGAATATATCGCCCGCACGGCAGACTACATGGAGGACGAGCAGCCGCTGGATTTGGAGGATGAGCAAGGCCGGGCTATCAGCACCAAAGACGAGCATAAAGGGATTATCAATGACTGGGGCGAGGACTTTGAGGCCCCTTCCGCCTACAAAGATCAGGCCTGGAAAGTGGAGCTGCGCAAACAGCTGGATTATGAGCGCGCCAAACTGCAGTACTATGAGGAAAAACGCGGGCTGGACAGAAAAGAGCAAAAGCGCCTGCAGGAATTAAATCGGGCGCTGAAGGAAGAAAAGCTGCGCCAGCCGGACGGCACGGTGACGGACTTCCACATTTATGCGCAGAAGGACACCACGCACATTATTCTTTCCATTGGTGGTCAGGGGCACGACGCCAAGGCCGCCACGCAGGCCACGCGGCAGTTTCTCACCGAGACATTCGGTGCCCAGGGCCACCGCTACATGTTTGTGATGCACGATGACACTGACAACCTGCACTTCCATGTGATTGTGAAGAACAAGAACGAGCTGACCCTGAAGAACCTGCAGTTTGACCGCGCCGACCTGTTTGCCCTGCGCCATGAGTTTGCTTATCAGCTGGATCGTCATGGCATAGAGCGTGTGGCCACCCTGCGCCGCGACCGTGTGGTGACGTTGAGGTCTATCCTTGAGCAGAAAGAAGAGCTGTACGAGCGCCGCGACTGGTTTGACGAGAAGCTGCACAAGCTGAAAACCGGCGAGGAAACCAAAGGCGTGAATGTGCTCAAACACCGGCAGACGATGCTCAAGCGCACGGATTATCTGCTGCGCAACATTGGCACTGAGCTGGCGTATTCGGTGCTGGATATAAAACGCGCCAGAGAGTTAAAGGCCACGCAGAAGGAGCTGCGCAGCTTCCGTAAACAGCTGCTGGAGAGTGAAACGAGCCTCAGCCCCGAAGACTTTGCCCGCCAGCGCGATGCCACCGTGACCAAGCTACTGGAAGAAGGCCGCCGGCTGCAGAAGAAAGAAACCTGGCAGAACAGACCCGCCGCCGGCAGCAAAAAACAAAAGCCCAGCAAAGCCCACCACCGCCGCCGCAGCAAAAACACCCGTCTGTACCTCAAAGCCTTTGAGCAGGAGATTAACGAGGCGATTAAGCATTATAAGCAGCAGGCCAAGGCTGTGCCATTGTCAGCGGAGCAGAAGAATGCAAACAATGAAGCTATACGAGTCCTGAATAAAATGAGAAAGCTTGCGACTGATTTACGAAAGAGCGCAAAGAGAAAGCTACTAAAAATATAAATGGGAAGATAAAACTCCCATTTGTAAATCTTCTTGCTGTAAAGGTTGTAAAATTAAGCCTCCGCAGGCAGGTCAATCCCCTCTGAAAGGGCTTTTTCTAAAACTTCTACCAGAATCATGCTCTGCTTCTCGGACGGTATTTTTCGAGGTATTTGTGCCGCAATCTGTAATACGCCGGTCTCTTTAGGAGTAAAGATTTTCTTTCTGCTGCCTTCAATCATAAGCTTGTTCCAATCAGGGCCAGCAATTTCTAAGACACGCTTCTGGGCTTCTATCCCATTATCTATTTTTTGAACTTTGCGAGCGGTTTTCTTTTCTTCGGCAATCTTGTCTTTGGAGATTAGCTCTGACTTGAAACTGTCAGGCAAGATATTATTTAAATCGTTGACTTTCTTTTGCAGGCGTTGCCAACAAGCATCTTTTTTGCACCATTCAGTTACATTAGATATTCCTGCTTCTGGGTAAATAATATCATCATGCACAAGTTTGGCGGTTACTTCTAACGCACGTACCATGCCATCAGGAATAAACTGCATGTTCCATATTTTTATAAAATCAATAGTCTTGTTCTGCTGCTCGGCAAAGAAGCCAAGCAACCCTAGTGTATAAGCGACAATATTAGCTCTGTAGCCGCCATTATACCATGGTTGGGATGAAACCGGCTTTGAGCCGGATGCACCGCGAGAGCACGGCTGGGGCCCAAAGGGCAGAGGCGGGTTTGCGGCAGCAAAAACGGGCACCGCAGACCTCGCACCAGCCTGTTGCTGGCCAAAAGCGGTAAAGCGCTGCTTGCCCCAATGCTGTTTGCCGGCACCTGCAACACCGCCGTGTTCAACACTTGGCTGGAGCAGTGCCTGCTTAAAGAGCTAACCCAACCCAGCGTGATCATCATGGACAACGCTGCCTTCCATAAATCGTCCCAAACAAAACAACTTATCGAAAGCCACGGACATGTTCTGCTTTACCTCGCCCCCTACAGCCCTGACCTTAACCCCATCGAACACACCTTTGCCCATCTCAAGGCAAAAAGGCGTAAAACTCAACTCCCTCCAGAACAACTTCTGGGCCAGTAATTATGGGAATAGCTTTATTACTTAAGTTGGTTGGCTATATCTTTTCCAGATTTGACAAATTATCCAACAGGTTGCACGCATTCCTGTGCTTTGCGGGAGCACTTCAATGGTTGAAGTGAAATCTCAACAGAACCTAGAAATGCCTTGGAGATAGCTGGCTTAGGGTGGCGGAAATGCCTGAGATGTTTGTTCTTTTACGCCTCCGCCTAACACTTTGTATAAATTAACCAGATTCGCCAAGCGTTGTTTCTGAATTTCAATTTCCTGCTGCTGAGCGGAGAAGAGAGAGCGCTGTGCGTCCAAAACATTCAGAAAGCTGTCAATCCCCTCCTTATAACGCGCAAGAGAGAGATTGTAGGCATCCTGAGTCGCTTCCACCAGATTGCGCTGTGCTTTCAGCTGGTCGTCCAGTGTACTGCGTGCCGCCAACTCATCTGATACTTCCTTAAAGGCGGTCTGGATGCTTTTTTCATAGCGAGCCACTGATGCTTCCTTAACCAGTTTGGCATAATCAAGATTAGCAGTATTACGTCCTCCCTGAAAAATAGGTATCGAGATTTGCGGTGCAAAGCTCCATGCGCCGGATGCAGCTCCTGAAAAAAGATTATCCAGATCGCTGCTGGCATATCCGAAAGTGCCGGTGAGTGAGATCGTCGGGAAAAATGCAGCCCGCGCCGCGCCAATACTGGCATTGGCTGAAAGAAGCTCGTGTTCAGCCTGACGCACGTCCGGGCGCGCCAGTAATACTTCGGAAGGCAATTCAACCGGCAGTGCCTTCAGCACCGCTACATCATCCAACTGTTCGGTTTGCAGGGATGGGTCAAGCGTTTTTACCCCCATAAGCAAAAGCAGTGCATTTCTGCTTTGCATTACACGACGGTTAAAGAGTGCCAAATTGGTTCTGGCGGTTTCTACCGCTTGGCGCACCTGCGCAAGATCAAGCTTTGAGGCAACACCCTTTTCATAGCTTTTGGAAATGAGTTCATATGTTTTTTTCTGTGCGTCCAGCGTTTCTTGAACCAGCGCCAGAATCTTGCGATCGGCCAGCCATTGCAGATAGGCATTGGCAACTTCGGCAATGAGCGATATCTGCGCGGCATCGCGTGCCGCGTCGGTGGCAAAATAGGTTTCCAGTGCCGCTTCGTTCTGGCTGCGCAGGCGGCCAAACAAATCCAGTTCAAAGGCAGTAGACGCAAGATTGGCGGAATAGGTGGAGGTAATATATTCCCGTGGCGAACCGAACAGCGGATTGCTGGTGCTCTGAGCCTCAGTTACTTTCTGCCTCGTTCCCGCTGCACCGGCGCTGACATTGGGAAACAGATCGGAACGCTCTACACGGTACAGCGCCCGCGCCGCCTCCACATTCAACGCGGCAATACGAAGATCGCGGTTGTTGGCAAGCGCTGTTTCAATGACATGCTGCATCGCCGGTGAGGCAAAGAATTCCTGCCAGACGATATCGGCAGCGGCCTGTTTGTTTTCAGCAGATACTACGGGGATTTGCCATGTCTCACTAACGGGTAAATTCGGGCGGAAATAGTTTGGCGCCATTGTACAACCATTCAAAAATACAGCACATATTAAGATGAATGTCTTTGTTTTCATGTGCGTTCCTCCCGGGAAGCGCCTTGATTTTTCTTGTGAGATACATACTGTACTGTCACATAAAACAGCGGCACGAAGAAAATAGCAATGACAGTCGCTGCCAGCATACCGCCCATTACGCTGATGCCTATTGCGTTTTGGCTGGCTGAACCCGCTCCTGTAGCAATCGCAAGCGGTGTTACCCCAAGAACGAAAGCCATCGATGTCATGATGATGGGACGGAAGCGTTGCTTAGCTGCTGTTAGCACAGCCTCTTTAAGGTCATATCCCTGTGCGTATAAATCCTTGGCAAACTCTACGATTAGGATAGCATTCTTTGAGGCTAGACCCATTGTGGTCAGCAGTCCGACCTGAAAATACACATCATTACTCAGGCCAAAAAGATGGGCTGCTATTACTGCACCGATGAGTCCCAATGGTACAGAAAGTATAACCGAAAAAGGTACTGACCAGCTTTCATATAATGCAGCAAGGCATAGAAAGATCACCAGCACCGAAAGCGCATATAGCGCGGGTGCCTGTGCTCCGGTCATGCGCTCTTCATAGGAAAGGCCAACCCATTCGATGCCAAACCCTTCCGGCAATTTTTTAACTATGGCCTCTATTTCCGCCATCGCCTCGCCAGTACTAACTCCCGGAGCCGCGCTCCCCTGAATATTAACAGAGCTGACACCATTAAACCGCTCCAGCTTGGGGGAACCATATGTCCATTGAGCGTTAGCGAAACTATCAAAGGGAACCATTTCTCCTTTATTGTTACGCACATACCATAAATCTACATCATCAGGCATCATACGGTAGGGCGCATCGGCTTGCATATAGACTTTTTTGATGCGACCTTTATCCATAAAGTCATTAATATACGCCGAACCCCACGCAGTTTGCAGCGTTTGATTGATGTCAGCAATCGAAAGTCCCAGCGCACTGGCTTTTTCATGGTCAATGTTAATTTTGTACTGCGACACATCACTGAGGCCATTCGGGCGCACACCTTGCAGTTTCGGATTCTGTGCAGCCATGCCAAGCAGTTGGTTTCGAGCCTGCATTAATGCTTCATGGCCGCGCCCGCCACGATCCACCAGTTGCATATCAAACCCGGATGCGTTCCCCAGTTCCCGAATCGGCGGAGGATAGAAGGCGAAAACCATAGCATCTTTGATTTGCCGGAATGCACCCATGGAGCGCCCTGCCAGTGCAAAGACAGATTGAGTTTCAGGGTCACGTTCATCCCAAGGCTTTAGACCGATAAACCCCAATGCGACATTCTGCGCACTTCCGGCAAAGCTGAAGCCGGTAACAGTAAACAAATGATCAACAGTATCCTGCTCCTTTTCGAGATAATAATCCTCTACCTTTTTGACACTTTCCATTGTGCGCTCCAAGGTAGATCCTTCTGCGGCTGTGGCCATTAAAAACATTGTTCCCTGATCTTCATCAGGAAGAAATGAACTGGGAAGTGAGCTGAACATAAATGCCAGGCCGCCTATAAGAACGCCATAAATCACCAAAAAGCGTTTTGTACGGTGGAGCATATAACCTGCCCCGCTGGCGAACATATCACGGCTTTTATTGAAATTACGGTTAAACCATCCAAAAAATCCAGAGGTTGCCTCACTATGCCCCTTTTTTACAGGCTTAAGAAAGCTGGCGCATAAAGTGGGAGACAAGATAAGTGCCACCAACACGGAAAGCCCCATTGCAGAGACAATAGTCAGTGAAAATTGGCGGTAAATGGCACCTGCGGAACCACTGAAAAATGCCATAGGCACGAAGACAGCAGAAAGCACTAGTGTAATGCCCACCAACGCACCAGTGATCTGATCCATTGATTTACGGGTGGCTTCCTTGGGAGAGAGGCCTTCCTCGCTCATAATACGTTCGACGTTTTCTACCACCACAATCGCATCGTCTACCAGCAATCCGATAGCCAGCACCATGGCAAACATGGTCAGCACATTGATCGAAAAACCAAAAGCAGCCAAAACGCCAAATGTACCAAGAAGTACAACTGGTACAGCGATACTCGGAATAAGTGTGGCACGGAAGTTCTGTAGAAAGAGATACATGACCACAAACACAAGTACAACCGCCTCGATCAACGTTTTAATAACTTCTTTAATAGAGAGTTTTACAAATGGTGTTGTGTCGTACGGATAAACGACCTTAACATTATCAGGCAGAAATTCTTTTAAAGCGGAAATACGTTCTTTTACAGCATTGGCAGTATCCAAGGCATTTGCGCCTGTTGCCAGACTCACTGCAATTCCAGAGGCAGGTTTCCGTTTATAGCGAACAGTGCGGCTATAGCCTTGCGAGCCAAGTTCAACGCGCGCCACATCACGCAAACGCACTTGTGATCCGTCTGTATTGACACGCAGAATAATTTTCTCAAAATCTTCAACTGTCTGTAAGCGTGACTGGGCACTGATAGTGGCGTTAATTTGCTGACCCTTTAAAGCAGGAAGCCCACCGATCTGCCCGGCAGAGACATCAGCATTTTGTGCCTGTATCGCACTACGCACATCCATGACTGTCAGGTTATAGCTGAGCAGTTTGTGTGGATTGAGCCAGATCCGCATAGAGTAAGGCTCACCAAAAACCGTGACATTCCCAACTCCGTTGACGCGTGCAATTGCATCTTTCACCGTGGAGTTCAGTATGTCGCCCAGCTCCTGCTCCGAGAGTGAGCCGTCTTCTGAATAAAAACCGGCCACCAACAAAAAGCTGCTATTGGCCTTGGTCACTGTTACACCTTGTTGCTGCACCTCCTGCGGCAATAGAGGAAGCGCAGACTGCAATTTATTTTGCACCTGCACCTGTGCAATATCTGGATCGGCCTCTGGGTCAAAGGTTACAGTAATCGTTGCCCTGCCAGAAGAGTCACTGCTGGAAGAGAAATAGCGCAAATAGTCGATACCAGTCAGGCTTTGTTCGATGACCTGTGTAACACTGTTTTCAAGCGTTTCCGCTGAAGCACCGGGATAGACAGCGTTAATTGAGACCGATGGTGGGGCGATACTGGGATACTGCTCAATTGGCAGACGCAAAATGGAAAGTACTCCAGCCAGCATGATAATGATAGCAATCACCCACGCAAAGACTGGTCTATCAATAAAGAACCGTGACATATTTACTCTCCACTCTCTGGTTTAGGTGTTGTCTGATTGTTGGCTTCTGCAAATACTGGCGTGACTTTTACGCCTGGTTTTAAACCAACCAAACCCTCTGTGATGATAACATCGCCTTCCTTCAAACCACCCGTTACAATCCAGTTGCTGTCCAATGCGCCGCTGGTGGAAATGGCTGCGGGTTGCACAGCACCTGTCTCATCCAGCTTCCATACCCTCAAACTTCCATCGGGTTGACGGGCGGATGCGTGTTGTGGCACTAGCAAGGCATCTGGCTGCTCCAACGCAAGCCTGGCGCGTACGAACATGCCCGGAAGCAGCAAGCTATCAGGGTTAGGAAACAAGGCTCTCAGCTGCACCGAGCCGGTCGTTTGTTCTACAGTCACTTCGTGAAACTGAAGCTTCCCTTTATGGGGATAGCCTTTTCCGCTTTCACTAAGGAATAAAGTAACCGGAATATTTTCATAATCTTTAACGCGGTCACGTAGCCGCATGAGATCGTCACTGGACTGCGTCATATCCACATAGATAGGATCAAGAGAGGTAATAGTAGTAAGGGCAGTGCTCTGACCAGCCGTTACCAACGCTCCCTTGGTGACAGTTGATTTACCAATTATACCTGAAATCGGAGCATAAACCTTCGTATAATCCAGATTGATTTTTGCCTGTGCAACTGCCGCCTTGGCAATGGCGATATCAGCATTGGCCTGTGCGAGACTGGCCTGAATATCTTCATACTCCTGCTTACTAACCGCATCAATCTTCACCAATTCTTCATAGCGCCTGTTACGTGCTTTGATGGATTTCACATTGGCTTCGGCTTTCTGCACATCTGCTTTAGCGCTGTCATAAGCAGCCTGATAGCGTGCAGGGTCGATCTGATAAAGCTGTTGTCCCTCCTTTACGGCACTGCCTTCCTTAAATAATCTCTCAACAATAATGCCACTAACTTGTGGACGTATTTCTGCGACTCTATAGGCGGTTGTGCGGCCCGGCAGATCTTCATAAGTAGTGACAGCCTGCTTGGAAAGCCGGATAGCTTGCAAGGAACGTGCCTGCTGAGCGCCGCCTTGAGTTGTATACTGACTCTCATCGCCACCGAACAGCCAGTAGCCCGCTATAACCAACACCATCACCGCCAGAAAAATTGCTAGTGCTTTTTTCATATTCTCAAGCCCCTTGTCGCATATTCGCCATTTATTGTAGACAAAACAAATTATCTAACTATAATATACGTACATGAATGTATGTTTGTCAAGCCTTATAATCTTAGGAGAGGCGTCATGGCCCGAAAAACAAAGGAGCAAGCAGAAGCCACAAAAGAGGCTATTTTAGAGTCTGCCTCTAAAGTATTTGTTAAGAAAGGTGTGTCAAAAGCCACACTGGAGGAGATCGCAAAAGTAGCAGAAGTAACGCGAGGCGCGGTTTATTGGCATTTTAAGAATAAGGTGGATATTTTTGCAGCATTGCACGAGCAATTATTTGTCCCCTTTTCAGAAATGCTCATGGAGGGGTTGGAGAAAAACTATCCTCACCCTTTGGAGCAACTGGAAACATTGTGCGTGAGTTTATTAAATGAACTGGAAGACGATGCACAGAAAAAACGCGTACTAACTATTTTCTTTCTGAAATGCGATTACTCTGGAGATATGGCTCGTTTTCTAGAACTTCAAAAGCACCAGAAAGCTGAAAGTATGGAGCTTTTCTCTCGTTATTTTAAGCGGGCGGAAGAGAAAGGTTATCTGACAGACTCTACATCTCCCCACATCCTCGCACGTTCTCTGGTTTGTTATGTGACAGGCATTGTCGTAGAATATTTGCGCAATCCAGAAATGTTTAAACTTAAGGAACAGGCAGAACCCCTAATGAAGATTTTCTTCAACGGAATGCGTTCCGGGAAATAAATACTCTCCTTAACCAATTTGGAAACCTGCTGGTTGGCATCCTCAATAGCTTTTTGGAATTCCTGAATCTTTGCCTTTTTCTCATCATTAAATTGGTTAGTTCTTTCAGTTTGTGCGCTCTGAAACTGGCTGGCAAATTGAGCCGCTTGCTCGCGAATCGTCTGCTCAACCGTAGTGATTTGCGCTTTTAACTCGGTAAGTTTCTGGCTGAATGTCGAAAAATCTTGTGTCGTCTAGAGCTACACACCTCTGAAAGTTTTACTTCCTGCCACCCACTCATCCCTTAACTCCCTTTTTCGCAGGTTTGGCCTTGGTGAGGGCGCTTTCCACTTTCTCCAACTGCTGCAGGCTTTTTTCAAAGTCTTTTTCCACTTGGGCGGGGGCGTTCAGCTGTTGCTGTTTGAATTTCTCAAATTCGGCGTGGGCATAGGCCAGTGCATCATCATGCGCCACTTTGCCCGCATGGGTGAGAATTTCCCGATCGCTCAGCTTGATGAAATCATCCAGCTTGCTGATCCAATCCTGCATGTACATCACGCGACCGCTTTTGGCTTGCAGTTCGGCAAATTCCAAATAAAACGACACAATACGGTTGAGGCTGTCCAACTCATCCTCGGTCAGGTAGTTTTTGGCAATGCCAACATCCGCCTTGCGGACTTTTTTACCGCTGTTGGCGGTTAGCCCCATGTTGGGCTTGCTGGCATCCGCCCGCTGGGCCACCACCTCGGCCGCCGTGTGGCCGTGGGCCGCCCAGTGCATTTTGTTCTGCACTACCTTGAAAAACTGCTGGGAAGTTTCGGTATTCGGGTCGTAATCAATGCTGGTGGCGTAAATATCCAGCACCTTGCGCCAGAAGACTTTCTCCGACGAGCGGATATCCCGAATGCGGGCCAGCAATTCATCAAAGTAATTGCCGCCGCCGGCTTGTTTCAGGCGCTCGTCATCCATGGCAAAGCCCTTGATGAGGTACTCCCGCAAGCGCTGGGTGGCCCAAATGCGAAACTGCGTGCCCCGGTGGGATTTGACGCGGTAGCCTACGGAGATGATGACATCGAGGTTGTAGTACTCTACGTCACGCCGAACCTCGCGGTTTCCCTCACTTTGAACTGTTGCATATTTTGCAACAGTTGCTTCGGGCAGAAGCTCGCCCTCTTCAAACACATTGGCAATATGCCGGGAAATAACGGATTTATCCCGCTGAAAAAGCTCGGCCATTTGATTCAGGGAGAGCCAGACCGTTTCATTCACCATCCGCACCTCAATGCGGGTGGCGCCGTCTTCCGCTTGGTATAGCAGAATTTCACCTGTGCTGGCTGTTACAGGAGGGTTGGTCATAGGCTAAACCCCACCTTGGCCAGTTGCTGCTTGATTTCGCCATCCAGCGCCTGCGCTTGCTGCATTTGCTGGGCGAGGGTTTGGGTGAGCTGCTCCATTTTTTCTTCAAAGGTGATGCCATCGTCTTCGGCTTCCTCTGCGCCTACATAACGACCGGGGGTGAGGATGTAGCCGTGCTCGGCAATTTCTTCCCGCGTGGCGGATTTGCAGAAACCGGGGATGTCTTGATAGTCCCCGTCCTTCGCTTCCCCGCGCCATGCGTGGTAGGTGGCGGCGATTCTGGCTGTATCTTCAGCGGTCAGTTCGCGGCGGGTGCGGTCCACCATCTGACCCATTTTGCGGGCGTCGATGAACAGAATTTCACCACGACGGTCGCGCAGTTTGGCGTTTTTGGCCACGCCGTTGGATTTATCCTTGGCTAAGAACCACATACAAACGGGAATCTGGGTTGAATAAAACAACTGGCCCGGCAGGGCAATCATGCAGTCCACCGCATCTTTTTCCACCATGGTTTGGCGTATTTCGCCCTCACCGGAACTGTTGGACGACATGGAGCCATTGGCCAAAATCACACCTGCAAGGCCGCCTGGGGCCAGGTGATGATAGATATGCTGTAGCCACGCAAAGTTAGCGTTGCCGGCAGGAGGAGTGCCGAATTTCCAGCGGACGTCTTCCTTCAGGCGCTCGCCGTCCCAATCGGAAACGTTGAACGGCGGGTTGGCGAGGATGTAATCGGCGCGGAGGTCTTTTAGCTCGTCTTTATGGAAACTGCCTTCGTTGTTCCACCTAATGTCGCCGTCAATACCGCACACGGCCAGGTTCATTTTGCACAGGCGCCAGGTGGTGTAGTTGCTTTCCTGCCCGTAAATGGCGATATCGCCAATGCGGCCACCATGGGCGAGAACGAATTTTTCCGATTGAACGAACATGCCGCCAGAGCCGCAGCAGGGGTCGTAAATGCGGCCTTTGAAGGGCTCCAACATTTCCACCAGTA
>MDTD01076630.1_pt1 | contig 11524 bp, 9 predicted proteins | sample 811221 | NCBI WGS metagenome assembly MDTD01 (sample SAMN05326646, study PRJNA326480) | marine metagenome | isolation source: seawater | place: Pacific Ocean: South West | collected 2011
AGAATATTACTGTTATCAAACCTATTATTGAAAGCGTATACCAAAACTGTGAATAGTCGAAACTTATAATATCAGCACCTGGTAATCGAAGAACACTTGTAAATTTGTCTTGTAGGTACCCAGAAAGCCAACCACCAATAACTGGCCCTCCACCTAAAATAATAATTCCAAAAACAGTTTGTGCAGAATGTCTAACATCTTCATCTGCTATCCTATCAACATAAATGTATGCTGCAGCGAAAAAGAAAGCATAACAAATTCCATGAAGTGCTTGACTTAAAACCATAATCCACAGTGGCAAATCCACTGTTCCAAAAATACCATATCTGAGGCAATAAGCTGCGATACCAATAGAAATAACATTTTTAAAACCCAGATCTTTTAAGAAATATCCTAAAAAGGCCATAGTGATAATTTCTGCAAACTGTCCAATCGTCATCGCCGGACCTATTTGACTGTCTAAAATGCCAATGGAGGATAGAAAAGGACCTGTCTGCAGAAAATAAATTTGGTGTATTATACTCACTGCAAGACTGGCAATTACCAATACAAGAAATGAGGAATATCGAAATAATTGAAAAGCTTTTTTAAAGGCTAATTGATCTGTTGCATCTTTTTTCGGTGGCGTATGAGGAAGTAAAAAGCAAAAACCTCCATAAACGATTGAAATAATGCCGGAAAATTTCAGAGCATCTGCCAAACGAGAAGTAACATTTGGGACCTCATCGCCAACAATAAAAGGAGGCATCGATTGGAACTGTAAATCGGTTTGCAGCCAGATCATGGGAAACGCCCAACTTGCTGCTATCCATCCTAATGTGCCCCACACTCTAATTTTAGGAAAATCATTTTCCTGATCGTTTATATGGGAAAATGTTATTGAATTAGATAATGCGAGTGTTGGCATATAAAGTATACTATAGAGAATCGATAATACTAACCAGGATTGATAATCTGTTTGCAATGCCGTATACCATTTAACAACCCCTCCAAATATCACTAAAAAAGCTAAAATACGCTCTGTACTAAAATATCGATCTGCTATTTGACCCGCAATAAATGGGGCGGCTATTGCACCAATAGAGCCTGCAAGACCTAGAATCATACCAATTTGAGAACCTGAGAAACCTAGACCTCCTTCAGGAATACCCGCAGAAAGATATCTAGCTGTTACAGGCAGCCAAGCACCCCATAGAGCATATTGAAGGAACATCATCATACCTAATCGAGAATTATTATTCATAAGCTTGAGGGTCTGTATGATTTACACTAATCGACGATTAATTGGATCCCATTCTACTCTACGACCTGTAAGATAAGACTCTGTAGCCATTGCACATGTCACAGCCTCTTCAAAAGCTACATCAACATTGCATTTAGGCTGTCTACCTTCGCGAATACAGTCCAACCAATCTTTAACATGCAAATGCGTGGGGTCTACCCTTTTACCATCACGATAGGCGTACAATAGTCCCTTATTAGCAAAATACTGCGAGGTAGCTGAGGTAACACCATCAATTTGCTTGGATCCAGGAGAATAATTATATATTGGGTATTTTGTGTTAATAATACCTTTCTCTATCCTGTCCCTATATTGAGTTGATTCACGATCTGCTTCAACACTAAATCCACCTACTCCTCCAGCATTAGACTGGCCTCCCAAAATCATTGTAGCATCATGCCCCATTATCCTGTTACCTCTTGAATTATTGCTTGATAAAGTAGCACTATAGAGAACTGTCATATTTCTATCAGGATATTCCAAGGTTACGTGCCAAACATCAGGTACGTCACGGCCATCCTTGTAAAAATAAATACCTCCTGAAGAAGAGGCATATTTTGGAATACCCATTCCCATTATTTGATTTAATTGGTCGTAATCGTGAGAAAATAAATCACCGGAAAGTCCTGTACCATAGTCGTACCAGCACCTCCATCTAAAGTATCGCTTTAATGCTTCAGATCCGAAAGGTATTTTATTTGGTGAGGGTTCTTGAAATGTTTCCCAGTCTATAGTTTTTGAATTTGCATCTTTGTGAATATTCCAAACCCATGCACCCCACTGAGAGTTCCTGTTTGTTGTCAGTTCAACAAGGTTAATGGGACCCAACAGACCCTGATCAATAATTTGTTTTGCTTTGTCATTTGCTTCGACTTGCCTATTTTGATGTCCTAACTGCAGAATCATACCTGTATCCTTGACAGCATCGTAAACATCGAGTGATTCTTGAAAAGTTCGAGTTAAACCTTTTTCACAGTACACGTGTTTTCCTGCTTCTACAGCATCAATTAATATTTTAGAGTGCCAATGATCAGGTGTAGCAATTATAACAGCATCTATGTCATCATTTTCAAGCAGTTCAGTGTGGTTCTTATACTTTTTCGCATGATATTTTGGCTCACCACCAGGTCCTATATCATTTTTTGATGCATCAACACCCAAGTCAGCATTCACATCAAAAAGATCACAAACTCCTAGAAGAGAACAATTGAGATTATCCTGGCTCATAAAAGTTGAATATGCTTTATGCATATTGTTTCGTTGATTGGCCTGATATGCATAATCTGTCCAACCTTTTGTTGCAAATCCAGCCCCTCGCACAAGATGCGATCCTCTTCCACCATAGCCAATAATACCAATATTTAAATGTTTACCGTTTGATCTATTACTAATTACAGCTGGTGACTCTTTTTCTTGAACAAGATCAACCAATAGGTTTTTTCGTTTCAAATCATCCTTTTTGAGTTTTAGCCACAGATTAGCAAGAAAGAATCCAAAAATCGGTACTGTTGCAAGCGCTTTTATAAAATTTCTTCTTTCAATATTTTGGTCTTTAGAGGATTCATTACTCATTTTGAAGTTCCTTTATAATTTAATCATAGTTGGGATCACCCTATCTAAACCAATTTTATGGCTAGTGGGAAAGAGATATAAAATATACAGTGCAAAAATTTCAATAAGGTTTTTGTTAACAATTAGGTAACTTCCCTCACCTGGCCTTGAATATTCTAAACCTAAAAGAGGTGGAGAAAACAAATAATAGAGAGAAATTAAGATCATTCCTCCGATGCAGGCATAGCGACTAAAAACACCCAGCATAAGACAAAAGCCGATAATTGTGAGACCCCATACGTTTACATAGTCTGAAATTGTTAGTAAAGTAGGATTGGATACGATAGCTTTCGCGATACCTGAAAAAATCCATTTTGAATCCAATAAAAATGCAGCTGAAGACCAATACGGATTAATTAATTTTGCAACTCCTTCGTATAGTATATGCCAGCCAACAATTACTCTCAAGATAACAAGGCCATAAAGCTGAGCATTGTTAATGGTTGTTAATGAATTAATACTGTGCTTGTCACTCAATTCAGGACTCCAATTGGTTGTATGTTTGCTAATGATTAAGATTAAGAATAATATATCTGTATTATATAATCAACCACATCATTCTCAATCTTTTGACATTGTTATAAATGATTAAACGAAAATTCTACCATTTGTGAATGCCTGTGTATTCTAGCAGCTTTATCAGAAAACTGTGTTTTCTCATTGGATAGAACCCTATTTCAGAAATTCTGGTTTATCTCCTGTCAAATCCCAACGTACGAGCTCAACAGGTATATTGCCTGCTTTATTAAATTTGTCCATAAAATTTTTTAGATCAAACGTTCTACCATCAAGCTCCAATTTTTGTGCATATTCAGCAATCATTTTCTCAATGAGATATTTGCCTGTTATATAGCAAGTCCCATATCCTGGCTGTCGAAGGTATAAATGTTGCTCAAATTGTAATAAGTGATGCTCTCTTTTCATCCAGCCTCTTGGAGTCCAATCAACATGTACCTGCCCTGCCTCTGCCATAGTCATCTCGTTGGCATGCACATACAATGACCCCAAACCTCTTGCAGCTCTTTGAGCAAGCATAATCCATACTATTTCCCGTGAGCGAGGATTGTCATCATAAAGCCCTGCATGCATAAACATTTCTTCTACACCTGTTGCAATACCTTCACTTTTTGAATCAAATATATTGTAAAGTAGGGGCCCTCTTCGTATATGTCTTTTATGAGGATCATCTCGTACTTGAGCTAAGTCAAACCAATGATAAAAATGCGAATAGAGTGGCAATGGATCGTAGTGCATACCAATATAAAAGAAATTTCGCTTATCTTTGGGTACAAATTGCCCCATATGTGCTCTTAATGCCGGCTCCATGTTGAATTTGATTGGCATAATTTCTTTTTCTTTTAGAAACTCCATCATTTTTATGACGCTCTTCTCACAAAGGTCTGAAAATTCTTCAACTGTTTCTGCAGACTCCATTTTTGGTAGATCTTTGTTTCTTTGTTCTTCTAATTTCAAAGAGCTCCAAGCTCTGTTCAGCTCCCTTTTTAGTAATTCAACCTCTTCCTCCCAGGTCATTGGTATAAGGTGCACATTCTGTTGATACCAGGTATAATTTTCTTTACCAACCCCAGAGTGACCAGTTTTACTGGAAGTTTTGCTTTCTAACCACAATAGGAATTCATTCGTTGCTGATTGTGATTTTTTTATAGCATCTACTAATAACTGATTTACATTCCCCACTTTTCTCCTGATCACATCTAAATCATCATTTTGGGATTTAAAATTTTCTATTCCGGCTACCCATAAATCTTTTGCATTACCAGTAAGATTTTCCCTCGCCTGACTAAGCAATGGCGGAATAACAAGTAGCTCTTTTTCTAATCTCTTTTCCTCATCTTTGCTTAAAGGAAAATCATACGTCCAAAACTCAAGTACCCCATGATTTGTCGGACCCTCATGTGCCGGAACATCACTCTGATACATCCAAACAGTTTGGTAGAAAGCTGGATCGCGCTCCCAAGGTTTCAATATTCTATAATTAAAATCATATCCATTCATTTCCGCAAGAACAATATTCCAGTCTACCTGATATTGAAATGGCCATTTTGTAGTATCAATTTCATATAATCTAGTTTTTAATGACTCATATTCCTTTTGTGATTCTATTAACTGAGACTTTCGGTAATCAGGTGCTCCATTATAAATAACAGGATTTTCAAAGCTCCGCCAATCCCTAAAAAGATTTTCTAGATCCCTGTAGTTATTGGGAATTGTTTTCTTCTTTTTCGCAATCAATATTTAACAGTAAAGGATTTGAAAAAAACTAAATTCAAATTCTTATCATAAAATGATTTATGTTCGAAGTATTTCATCTATTTTGTTCATGACTCCATCATCTATTTTATCTATGAGATTTGCGCTATCTAGATTTTGGTTCAATTGCTCTGTGTTAGACGCCCCCAGAATTACCGTACTTACATTTATATTTTTCAAGCACCAGCACAGAGCGAGATTAACCAGTGGAATACCTAAACCATCTGCAACTTGTTTCAATTCTTTTACTTTCCCGTACTTATCAGCATATTCTTCAGATTCAAAACTATCTTTAATAAATTTGTAGTTTTTAAGACTAGTCCTTGTTCCTGATGGTATACCATCGCTATACTTTCCTGTTAAAAACCCTGAAGCTAGTGGACTCCATATTGTAGTTCCCATCCCTTGATTTTCAAATAATTCTAAATAATCTTTTTCCATTTTCTGCCTTTCAAACATATTGTATTGTGGCTGTTCCATTGTAGGAGGAGTGAGATTTAATTCCTTTGCAATTTTATAAGCTTCTTTAATCTCATTCAAAGACCATTCTGAAGTCCCCCAGTAACAAATTTTCCCCTGCATGACAAGTGTATGCATGGCACGCACAGTTTCTTCTATGGGAGTATCAACATCTGGACGATGACAAAAGTATAGATCAAGGTAATCCACTTGCAATCGTTGTAAGGCAGATTCACAAGCATCAATTACGTGTTTATGACTTAGCCCTCTTTGAGTTGGTTTCTCCCCTCCCCAAAAAACTTTACTTGAAACAATAAACGAATCCCTACTCCAACCTAATTTTTTTATCGCCTGTCCCATAATAATTTCAGATTCCCCTGATGCGTAGGCCTCTGCGTTATCGAAAAAATTAACCCCTCTATCAAAAGCTAGCTTCATTATTTCAGTTGCTTGCTTTAGATCAATTTGGAAAGAAAATGTGACCCAAGATCCATACGAGAGTTCACTTACCTTTAATCCTGATTTACCCAATCTTCTATAATTCATATTTTCCTCATTATAAAATAAATTACTATCTACTAAGTCTAGCTAGATTAAAAACAAATACATAGTTCAATATAATTTCCCTAATACGATTCTTGGATCTGGAAAAATTCTTAAAGCTAATTCACGATTTTTTTCAGAAACGACACCAGGCAGATCACATTCTTGCGGTTCTACCAGACTTAATTGGAAATGAACATGAGGAGGCCATCCACCGTTCTCATTCTCATTTCCTACAGTGCCCAGTGTTTCGCCAGAATAAATTTTTTGTCCAATTGTTTTATGTTCTATGGAAGACTTGCTTAAGTGACCGTACAATGCATATATACTTTGATTATTAATCATATGCCTTGTAATAATTGTATGTCCATAGTCTAATTTGAGCCGGTTGTATTTAAATGAAAAGATCTCACCATGATAAAAAGATTTTACTTTGGTTCCAATTGGTGCACCGATATCAATACCCATGTGAATAAATCTCTCTGCTATCTCAAATAGTTCACCTTTGTACATATTAGGTCTTTTTTCATTATACTTACCGATAGAATACGGACTTTGATTATTTTGAAATTTATTTTTTGTGCTAAAATCATGAACATATACAAATTCAGGCAAATCAATAATATTTGAAAAAGACAAACCAGTTAAATCTGGTAATTCAGGGATTAATTCAGGGATTTTGTGAATTTCTTTAAAAAACAAGTTAACTGACATTCGTGAATTTTGTTTTATTTAGTTCAAAATATTTTTTTATTACACATTATATTTCAGCCTTAATCAATATCATATGCACAAGAATTTCATATTTAACCAAAATATACTTTTTATTTATATTGTAAAAGTAAATAGATGAAATATACAATCACAAAATTTATACTTCTCTTTTCATTTTCATCAATAGTCTTTTGCAGAAATATTGATTACCATGATCTAGAGATCAATGTTTTTGGTGATTATTACCCTGCTAATATTTTTATCCATACCATGGGAATAGCACCAAGGTATATGTCAATGCTAGATACATTGATTAATCCTTCTTGGTACGTAAACTGTGGATCTAAAGGCTTAGACTTTAAGCCGAATCAAAATAAACTGACCTATTTTGACAAAGAAGAGCAAACATGGATAGTTCTCAACGAATTCATGGTTGAAGTTGATACATTAGCCTGCGCAAATGGATATGGTGCAGACTATCACGACATACTGCTCCTAGAAAATAATGGCTACATTCTGCAAGCGTATGACTCTATAACAGTTGATATGAGTGAAATAGTTTCAGGCGGACATAGTAATGCGAAAATAATCGTTCTAATAATTCAAGAATTTGATCAAAATAAAAATTTAGTATTTGAATGGAATGCTTGGGATCATCTAAATATTAGTGAATATACAAACCTTGATCTAACCTCTGATCAGATTGAATGGTTACATGGAAACAGTATTGAAATCGATCTAGATTCAAACTTAATCGTTTCAAATAGAAGAAGCAGTGAGGTACTGAAGATTGATCGATTTAATGGAGAGGTGATATGGTACTTTGGAGGACCAAACAATGAATTCACTATCACAAATGACCCATTCAATGGATTTAGTCAGCAACATGATGTTCGAAGAATCGAAAATGGAAATCTTTTAATATTCGATAATGGGAATGAACATAGTTCTAGAATATCAAGGGCTGTAGAGTATGAATTGGATGAAGTAGAAAAAATAGCAAATTTAGTTTGGGATTTTTCACATCCTGAAGAATACCATGGACTCGCTATGGGAAGCGCACAAAGACTTCCAAATAATAACACTCTAATTAATTGGGGCACAATTCATCACCGTGGTGCTGTTATTACAGAGGTTGATTATGATAAAAATATTGTTTTGGACATTGAATATCCAGAGGGAATCAAATGCTATAAAGTTAGAAAGCACGACTGGAATTTTTCGACAAATTTAATACCAAGCGATGCAAATTTAGATTCAATGGTCGACATATTTGATCTAAATCATATCATTGAATATATTTTTTCTCCATCATCAAACTTAAATATGTATCATTTATATAGATTTGATTCGAATAGAGACGGATTTATTGATGAGAACGATATTAATACATTCGTCAACCAAATAATGAACTATGATTAAAAAAACAGTACTTTTCAAGAATTCATAAAAGTATCAGAAAACTTATTTTTGTTCTAGAGTTATTTAATCGATCATTCTCCGTCCAAAGATCAGTGATCTTATTATCAAAATAGACCATAATTCTATGAGAGTAATGATTACCTTTGGAGAATAAAATTAAGAAAAGGAACATGGAAATTAAATTATTTTTAGTTCTATCAGACTTTATAATGGTTCGCTATCCTTTGATTTTTGTGCAGACAACTATATGGATAATTATAGTTTTGAGCAATCAAACAATGTCTAAAACAAATAAAATAAAAATGGATTTAAGCCTCAGATTGAAAACCAATAACTTTTTAAGTGGTAGTAAATCCCCGACTGCTGATTTTTTCTTTTATGGCATTTTCATCTAAATCAATACCAGAAATAATTACGCCACCAGTTGCTAAATCAACTGTGGTATCTCTTACAGCATCAAAACTAAAAATTGCACTCTCAACACTTTCTTTACAATGACTACAGGTCATACCATTTACCGTAAATGCTAGATCTTGATCTGATGTAGTTAATTCTCTTTTCCCTTTAATGTCCATTGATGCACTCTCTTTATCTTTATAAAAATATGAATTAGCTAAAATTCCGATGAATAGAATTGTAAATAACATAGGCAATATTCCATGACCATGGTGATCATGTACTAAACTGGAATGATCTATTGATCCAACAATAACAAATGTGTCTAGTACAACCCCAAACAGAACAGAGGTAAACGCAATAAGAGAAACGTAGTAATATAAGGTCTTTTTACCTAAAATATTTTTAATAACTGCAATTGAGGATGCATTAGTAGCAGGTCCCGCCATTAAAAAAACAAAAACTGCACCTGCAGTTATTCCTTGTTCTGCCATTAGAGCTACTGCAATGGGGATGGATGCAGTTGCACAAACATAAATTGGTAATGATACCAAAAGCATCATAACGTAGATAGCAAATGAGTTTTCGGAAAAAGTATCCGCAATCAGATCAGGTGGTAAAAATACTGAAATGGCAGCCGCAACGACAAGACCCTGGCATAATGGGACAACAATATCTGCAGGCAGAGTTAAAAACCCATATTTTATGCCCGAAAACATTCTATCCTTTAGTGAGGACTCTCTATTTGACTTACTTTTTGTATTTGGAATATGGTGGTGCTTCTCGTCGTCAAGAGTATTAATAATCATTCCACTAAATATCCCAGAAAAAAAAGCAGCAATGGGCCTAAATAAAGCAAAAACCGGACCCAACATACCATATGTAAGAAAAATACTATCTATCCCAGTCTGCGGTGTTGAAACAAGAAATGATGCAGTTGACCCTTTTGAGGCTCCCGATTCCCTTAAAGTAGCTGCTACAGGTATTACACCACAAGAACAAAGTGGCAAGGGTATTCCAAATAGTGTTGACTTAAGTATCGATTTAAAATCTTTTGATCCAATCTGCTTAAGGACCATATCTTTTGTTATAAATATTGATATTAGCCCTGAAACTAACATGCCTAGTAGGAGATATGGAGCCATTTCAACGCAAAGCATCCAGACTTCCGAAAATATTTCTAAAATTTTGTCAAAAATTAATTGCATTTTATTATATTCAATATTTTTTATGAAAAGACTAAAACTACATAGTTTTTTTAGTTTATAATTTAAATCAAAAATTTAATTTGTAATCAATTTAGAAAAATTTATTAATCATATATGTTATTTTATTTTTCAATATATGATAATTTATGACATGAAATATTTTTTGTATAAAACAATCGTTTTCCTTTTTCCTAAGTATGTGATTAATATTTTTCAAAAATCCGTGGTCCTCAAGCCAATCAAGGATTGGATATTTGATAAAAATAAAGCTAAAAATTCTAATGCATTTATAAAATGGAATGGTTTTGAATTTTATTTTTTTGCAAACCCTAAAGTTCTTTTGAAGGCATCTAGGAACGGGGTCGAAAGCTCACTAACTCGGGCAATGCTAAAAATCATAAAAACGAATGCAAACGTAATAGATATAGGTTCAAATTATGGTTTTATCAGTCTAGTAATGGGAACCTTTGTGAAGGATCAAGGTGGAACCATATTTTCATTTGAATGCGATACAGAAATATATCTTAGCCTTGAGAACTCTGTAAAAAAAAACAATTTAACAAATGTTAGGACCTACAATCTATTTTTAGGAGCAGAAGACAACGAAAATATTCGAACCGTAGATAGTGTTCTCAAAAATGAAATGGTTAATATAGATTTAATAAAAATAGATACGGACGGTTCCGATTTAGATTGTTTAAAAGGATGTTTGCAAATTATTGATGAATATCATCCTATCGTTGTAATTGAAATAAATAATAATTTGGAAAATATTATTAAATATCTGAAAAAAAGAAAGTATAAATATTTTTATGATCAATTTTTCAATAGTATCAATATTAATAAATTAAATCAAAAGGAAATTCCAAACCTGATAGGCTCTGTTGATGATTTTAGTTAAGTTCAATTATCTATTATTAAATATTTTACATCATCAGTATGAGCACGGTATTGTAAATATTTTTTTATTTAAACCTTCGTAGTTTTAATAACTTATTCAACCCAGAGATAAATTAAACCATGTGTGCGTTATTGTAATTACAATAAGAAAAATTATACCTAGACATCAAATTTGAAAAAAATTCTCCAATATATTTTTTATATTTTAGTCTCGCTAACTGCACTCGTTATATTGTATGTTTTCTCAGCTCCTCAGTTTGGATCTAACCTTTCTAAAATTCAGAAACAACAATATAAATCATTTTCAAATTTTGAGGAAGACTCATTTAAAAACATAGAGTATACTCCTGTTATGACAGGTGAGGTTTCAACTTGGGACTTTTTTAAGAAAGATTCTAATAGGCAACCAATAAGGAATATAGTTCCTGAAAAATTTGAGTACTCTAAATTTAAAGATATTGATAATAAACAATACTTAATATCCTGGTTAGGCCATTCAGCCTTTATTATTAATATTTCAGGGAGTATTGTAATGTTAGATCCAATGCTCGGAAGTCATGCAGCACCAGTACCGATCCCAAGTTTAAAAAGATACAACTCAGTAATGCCAATAGATATAGATTCACTTGACACCATCGACTTTGTTCTTATTTCTCATGACCACTATGATCACCTAGATTATTCGACAATCAAAAAAATAAGAAAAAAAGTCAATTAC
>MDTD01169386.1_pt1 | contig 11524 bp, 5 predicted proteins | sample 811221 | NCBI WGS metagenome assembly MDTD01 (sample SAMN05326646, study PRJNA326480) | marine metagenome | isolation source: seawater | place: Pacific Ocean: South West | collected 2011
CTGAAAGGTTGGTCCGACTTGTTACCGCGATGAACATAGTATCTTCTGACCACGAATCTCCCTCCATCAATAATGGTGTAAAATTTAGAGTGGGCATGTGGGTAGGAAAAGCTGCTAGCCCAAACCAATTAAAATCCTCGAGGGATCGAATAGATGCGGATTCAATAATTAAGGATATGCAAAAAGGCGAGGGGCTCAAGACTAATACTAGAGTAATAATGTTCGAAAACTGCCCTTGGTGTGGGGATTCATCTATTTCAGATCCTAATAATTGGAGTATTGGGAAATTGAATGAAAGAGATTCTTTGATTGGTAAGTGTAAATCTGAAGGATGCCCTTACAATTGTGAAGAGGGGATTCCCTTCACACCAGTTGATGATGACATCTATAATAACCCTCCAAGTATTCTTTTAGGAACGGCTGACAAATTCGTGCAGGCTGCCCATAATAGGACTTCAAAGAGCAATGTTGTTGGAATTCCAGCGAATATTAGAAACCTATTGGGTTTCAATGGACATAATCGGCCACCTGACCTAATTATTCAAGATGAATTGCACCTACTTACCGGACCATTGGGGTCAATGGCAGGGTTGATTGAAACTGCACTTGATGTAGCATGGAGTGAGGCTTGTGGGGGTCATCGGCCGAAATATGTAGCTGCTACTGCCACCATTCGTGGCGCGGATAGAGATGCAAAATTGATGTTTGGAAAAGAGCTTCGAATTTTTCCTCCGCCTGTGGATGTTGCATCAGACAATTTTTTTGCTAGAGAGGCTTCAACATCTAAAATACCAGGAAGAATTCACCTGTCGGTGCTAGGCCCGCCCAACAAATCCAGAACTGTTTCGGACCAACCAATGGCCTCAATTCTACAATCTGCTCACGAAATAAGAAATATATCCGACGATGAATTAGTAGACCCCTACTGGACATTAGTTTCGTATTACAATAGCCTTAGAGAGCTTGGGGGGGCACAATCTTCCCTTTCTACAAGAGTTAAGTCTGAATGGGTGCCTGAATTTAGTAGCGGAGAATTTGGGGAAAGGGAGATTACCAATCTGCAAGAGCTTACTTCAAGAGTGCCTCAAGATAAGTTAGTTGCAACAAAAAGTGCACTAGAAAATACGCTTTCACATGAATCGCCTGTAGATGTTGTAGTTACATCTAACATGTTTCAAGTGGGGATTGATATATCCAGATTGGGTGTAATGACGATTAACGGGCAACCGAAAAGTAATTCCGAATATATTCAATCATCAGGAAGGGTAGGAAGAAAGTTTCCCGGATTAGTAGTTTCGTTACTCAGATCAACCTACCCTCGTGACCAGTCCCATTATGAATCTCACAGAGCTTTTCATCAAGAGATCTACAGACATGTGGATAGGACATCAACAACTCCATTTTCTTTGAGATCTCTTGACAGAGCCTTGGATACCACACTAATGGCTCTTATTCGAATGAGTTGTGAAAGCCTTTCAGAGCGCGATTCATTGAATCGAATTATAGAAGGAAATCGAAGATTGGTTCGGCTTCCGGCTGAAAATGCAATTGAAACGTTTCGTGAATCGATACGTGGAAGATTGGAGGAGGCTGGAACTAGTTCTGGAAATGACCAACGGTTTATCCAAGAAATAATTCGAGAAATTGATAGAAGTTGGACTAAGTTAAAACGATGGGTTTCAAGAGAAATTGGAGAAGATAAAATCTGTTGTTGGCTATCTTCATCCAACAATTCGTCAAGCGAACGTGAAGTCGCTTGGGCCAGAAGTTCTGGTGAAAAATCCGGAGTTTTCATTATTTCATCCTTGAGAGATGTTGCTGACGAAGTTACTGTTGCAAGGGCTTTCAAGATCGACCACCCCGGTTATTACAGATATGGGAGATTGCCGGAAGGGCATCTATTGAGTCATACATCTCCAGGATCAATTTGGGAAAAAGATGGAAGAAGTTATCTCACATTAGGAATAAATAGATGGGAGAATAGAATAAATCATCCTAACCCACCCATGGAGACTCCATTATCGAAGGGCGGTCAATGGATAAGAGAAAAACAAATAGAAGCTGACTCTAGATTGCTCCGGACAAGAGAGCGGGATCCTGTAAAGAGGATTAGAGCCCTGCCTACTGATAGTCAAGAGCACGGGCATGTTTCCTACCGGTTGTTTCCTGAGACTCATAGGTGCGAATCTGGACATCTATCGAAACCAAGGGTAAATGAAAATGAAGAAACCATTTGTGGGATTGAAGATTGTTCAAAACCCGCCACTCAAATGAGATTTGTCAGTATATGCTCTGGGGGGCATATCCACGATTTCGACTATCGATGGTGGGTTCACAGAGGAAGTAAAATATCATGCCAAAGTAATCTAGAGGATATTTCTCTAGAATTAAGAAAAGGACATGCTTACGATCTGAAGCAGTGGGTTTTGAAATGTAAAAAATGTGGTACTTCAAAACATATGAAAAGAGTTCCTATTGTTTCAGAGCAAGACAAAGATGCAGATACTTGTGGAAAATACGGTGAGCCTTGGCTACAAAATGTATGGAATGAAAGAGAAAGATGTGAAGAAAAAAAGGTACATAGGCAGGTTGGTTCTGCGTCCGTGACTTATAATCGGAATACAAGTATTCTGATGATTCCTCTGACCACGTCTTGGAGTTTGGCAAATTCGGACATAGTCTCCTCTTATCTCAGCGAACCAGACGAAAACGGTATGCTAGAGTTGTATAATTTCAAGAAAAATCGAGGAACTCATGATCAAGATTTAAAACAACATCTTGAGAATTCTGCCTTCCATAACCCTGAAGATAATAGTGTAGATATCGATCGATTTTTCAAAACCTTAGCAGAATTTAAATTGATTCAGAATCAAGGGCCATTAGCAATTGACAATGTTCGCAAAAGAGAATGGTCGGGGCTACATTTTGGAAAAGGTTCAGGTTTGGGTGAAGAATTTAGTTCAACAAAAATCACTCTGGACGAGTCGCCATGGGGTGAAGGTAATTGGCCGATTAGCAATATGAGTAGGGTAGATAGGCTGACTGAATTAAGATACATAACTGGGATTTCAAGGGTTCTTGATTCGAATGAAGAAATACCTATTGATGATCCAGATACTGATAGAGAAAATTATGGCATTGGTGCATATAATTTCGGAGAAGGAATTTATCTTGATGTTAATACAAAATGGCTTGAAGATCAAGCACTAAATCGTATCTCCAAATTGGGTGCGGATATCTCCGCAATGCCTTTTTCTATGGGACCTGGAAGGTTGCCAAAAAATATTGAAGACCAAATTCCGTCTATCAAAGAAATATCAAATCGAAACGGATTTACAATCCTACATACTTTTAGCCATTTATTGATAAAACAACTGTGTGTAGAAAGCGGCTATTCCCTAGGATCTGTCAGGGAAAGGCTGTACTATGATGCGAATGATGGATCGATAAATCATGCAGGAATACTAATTTACACTTCAGGACCTTCTTCGGATGGAACTCTGGGTGGTTTAGCAGGACAGGCTGGATTAAAGAGAATGAAGGAAATTATTCAAGCTGCGCTCAATTCAAGGGTAACTTGCTCTAATGACCCAGTATGCAATGAACACGAACCATTGGATAGGGAACCAAATGGCGCTGCATGCCACACCTGTGTGATTCTTCCAGAGACTAGTTGTGAATGTAGAAATCATATGCTAGATAGAAATTGGGGTGATTAAATCGACGTGGATAGAGCTGAACTTTGCTTCTCTGAAGCACCTGGCACCCCCATCATGGGTAGGCCTTTAGAAGAAGCATTAAGGCAATTAATTCGTAAAGCAAAAAATTCAATCACTATCTGTAGTTGCGAATTTACAGGAAGTAAAAACTTCATTTTAAACGAGGAAATTACCATACAACTCAAGAAAGGGAAGAGAGTGATTGTTTACGGTAATGATGGTAGCCAAATGAGGAATTTAATGGCGACTTACGGCGACTTAGGGTTGAAGGCATTTTGTTGGGTCCCTCCTAGAAAAAAAAGCCTTTTTCATATCAAAGCAATCATGATAGATGAAAATATGGTATATATGGGATCTGCAAATTTGAGTCGAAATGCAATGCAAAATAGCGCAGAGTGGGGGTTAATATCACATAGTCCAGAAATTTGTAGGGATTTAACAAATTATATTCAGGAATTAAAAAAATTAGGTAGATTTACTGAGGTGGAATAGGTTGTCATGCAATCCTTGTCCTCCACCTGTTAATTATGATGATTTTTGGATTGGAAATTGTCCAGAATGTAATCAATTAAGGTGGTACCCTGGAGAAGGAAATCGATCGTACAAAGTTCCTGGTTTCATCGGAGGCAAGCCTCCTCTTGTTCCCGTCGATGATGAAAAAGAGTCGGAATTAGACCAGTTGAAAAGGCCTAAACGAACTCGACTGATCAGTAAATATAGATATGGTGCGAATTCAAAAAAAGAGCCTGAACATATTGAATACATTCTCGGCTTGAGGAAGCCTAGTGGCAACTGGAAAAAAAGGCTAGAAGCGTTTAGAGAACATATTTCTGAAATGGGCCTCTCTCTTTCCCAGTTAGTACCTAATTCAAAAATCAAGGAATCTGAGCCATTACTCCTTCACTGGTCAACAGTTGATCCATTCGAGGCATTTCCCACAATTCAACAATGTACTGAACCGAATGTATCTGCAAATGCTGGTCTTGATCCAAATTGGGGCAACTATGAATTGGACCTGAACATGCACCCTGTGATTTTTGATTCTGAATTCAGAGAACATCAACTCATAGCAATAAAGCAGATTTTGAAGAATTCTGGGTCAAGGCAAATAGTAGCCCTACCTACTGGCTACGGAAAAACTAGGATTGTCCAGTCCGTAACAAATATTCTGAGAAATCACAAAAAAGGCCCTACTCTAATGATCACGCCAATAATCGCCTTGAGAGACGATCAAAGAGAAGCATTTGATACAGATTTTAAAGCCAATTCAAGAGTGTTTAATCGGGAATTTAAGGGGGCTTTCATAACCCCAGAAAACGATGATGTTGATGAGGTAATAGATGATTTGATCAATGACCGATTAGATATCTTATGTTGTGCTCCAGAGCATTTATTGAACCCTAGTAAGAGTATGTCTTGGATTGAAATTTTTCAGAGGATGAAGAGGCCTTTCTCTACATTAGTTGTAGATGAAGCCCACGTAGTTGGAGACTGGGGCTCTTCATTCCGATCTCATTTTTTATTACTAGGTGAATTGAAAGACCGGATGGTTGAGATGGAGCCTAACCTAAGAGTCATTTTACAGTCCGCGACAATAACTAAAGAAGAAGAAAAAGAACTAACCAAGCTCTTTGATGGGTTATCCAACTTAGAAACAATAAGAGTTTCTGATACACGACAAGATCTATACTTTAGTGTAGAATTACAAGACGTTGAAAACTCAGAGGATGGATTGAGGAAAACGATTGATTACGATAGATGGGTAAATGAAATATGGAAATTTTATGAGGATATGCCAGGATTGTGGAGAGGTCCTTGGAATGACCAAAATGACAACGGTAGAGCGCCTTTGTTGATTTATTCTGCCACTAAAATTGATGCAAACGAAGCCATCAAGCCAGTTCTGATAAAACTGGCTGGTGACGGGGGTGTGGAAGTTTATGATGGAGATACTGATGAGTCTAAGAGAGACTCATTACGCAGAAATTTCAAGCAAAACAAGTTTCGTGCTATGGTAGCAACAAGCGCTTTCGGAATGGGTATCGATAAGCCTGATGTCTGGTTAATCTCATATCTAGGTCTACCGTTTACTCTCAAAGGATTATACCAAGGATTTGGTAGAGCGGCAAGAGGTAGTAATTGGAAAGGTGAAAGAGATAGTAAAATGCGTAACGGTTGCTGTATTGCAGTGTTGCCAGATGTCAATCCGAGTAGGGTTAGGCCTTTTAGGCCAGAGCTGAGAATTGAATTGGCTGCAGAGAGGCTTTGGGACCTATTAATGTCCGATTCAACAATACACATAAAGGAGGAAGGATATGTTATTTCCTCTGTTTTAGACGGATTGTATACACCACTTTGGATGCAAAAAGAAAAGTCTACCATTGATTATTATCGGGAGCAGGAATTTGATGAAGAGGATGAGGAAGACGATACCACTGGTTGGAATCCACCTGAAGAGGAATGGATGAAAGCAGAAAGACGTTTGAATCTAGGGCGTATAAGCACTATGAGAAAGAATTTGAAATACAAAATGTGGTCTCTAGCGTGCTTGCAAAGAAAAAATGCTGTTTCAATTTTAGGGTTTTATCCTCAAAAATTAGTTGAAAATACTCTAACTGGAGATGTTCAAATGCTGGAAGAATCGTTACGACAAGGAGGTCATATAGAAGTTACAAAGGCCTTGAAGTCTGTAGATCCTGCTTCATCGATGGTCACACCAAGTTCACAAAAGAGGGATGCTGTAATCCGATTTAATCAACCTGTTACTAGTTGGAGAGAGATCATATCAACTCTAATTGAAGGGCATGATGCACTCAGAGAAAGGCATCAGAGAGGAAATAAGGAGCTCAGTGATTTTATGACCGATGTTCGTAATTCTGAATGTCTAAGGAAGGCCTTCGGTCCCGCTATTGGTGCAGAGAAAGGGAAAACCCTGAGATGTGAGACATTATTACATGATTGGATAAATCAGAAAAAACATAGAAACGATGCCCCTCCAATTCCATGCAGTAATTGCCTTAAAAAAATGAATTTGAGTTTTTCATTTAGCGAAGAAGGATCTCCTCTATGGTTGGACTCTACAAATATGAGAATTTTAAGAGGTGATCCTGAGTTGAAGGCCGCTTCTCCTAATCCAATGGATGCTTATTGGGTAAATACTGGTCGACCGAAGTTGATTTTCAGACCTAAAGATTCCAACTTGGATCAAATTGAATGGAAAATACCCAAGCCTATCCCTAAAAGATTTTTTACTGATGAAGGAGTACCTATTCATGTGAAAATAAGTAAATTATCGAAACACTTCATAATCGAAGATGTCCCACTTCATACAGGAGCGTTTGTTACCTTCCATGATGACGGAGTCGTAAAAGGAAGATTTGTGGATAAATCAATGGTTGAAGAGGTCATCGAAAAATGGGAGAATGAGGGCGTAAGGGTTGTGGAAAAATGAAGACATTTAGTAATACTATTCCAATAAGAAAGTTATTCGAGAACTCTAAGTTTGAGATCCCCGAAATTCAGAGAGACTATTCATGGGACGCAAAAAAAGAGGTTAGTAAGCTATTGGAAGATCTGTGGAAATATCATAAAGTTACAGACCACAAGACTTCGCCACAATATTTTATTGGAACTATCATCATTTACTCTGCCAACAAAGAGGAAGAGTACAAACAAATTATGGATGGGCAACAGAGAATAACTTCCTTGTGTTGTCTAATGGCTGCAATAAAGACAATTATTGAGGAGGAATCAAAGAACGCAAATAAAAATCTGTGCGAAGAATTGGAAGATATGGCGGAATCAATAGAAGATGATTTTCTATTTGAGTTGAAAAATAAGAGAGCGCTTCCCAAACTAAAACCAAAAACACCAGATTCAGAAGCTACAATTAAGAAAATGATTCAATTAGATGGAAAGTCGCCGAAATCCGCTTTTTATGGTGAGGATAAATCGGTAGTAAATGGAAGAATATTCAAGGCTCTCGATTGGTTTTATACAAGGATTCTTGAGTTAGCTAAAGAGGAGAATCATGAGAATTACTTGGAAGAAATTACTAGCTTTTACGAAAATATATCGAAAAGAGTTGTTGTTACATTAACCACTACTACTACTATCGGAATGGCATTCCAGATGTTTGTTTCTGTAAACGGAGCAGGTAAGCCTCTAAATTCGTATGATCTACTGAGGGGTTTATTGGTGGCTAAATCGCATTCATTGGGTCTTGATCATGATGTGAGTAAGTTAGTTCGACAATTGAACGAAGTTATGAAAGATATTGAAAAGAAGCCCGGTGGAGATGGGAAAATTACAACCTGTATGACATATTGGACTGAAGCTAGGCATGGGAAAAACATTCAGGCAAATGATGTACCAGATATTCTAGATCAAGAAATAAGAGAATTTACAGAATTATCAGAGTTTTACGAATTATGTAGTCAACTTTGGGATTTCGCTTTCTGGTACCATGAACTTTGTTCAACGAGGCCTTCAGAACATCTAAAATTGGAAGGATTTATGCAAAATAGAAGAATTTTAGGCTTTGCTGATAAAGGTCAAAGTCCATGGAATGCCCAACATATGATGATCTATGCGTCATGTATGGCTAGCGGGAAAACAGATTCAGAAGTAAACGCAATAATGGACGCTTTTGAATGGGTAAATATACGCGGTGGTTGGTCACAAATTAGCAACAATCTTGAGAAAATTTATCCATATTTCTCAAAAAAAGCCCTATATTTGGATGCAGTTGATGATTGGTACGATGAATTGATTGGACAACTTTCAGATGTATTAGAAAATGCTGATATTAACGGATTTTCCCATCTCAAGAATGAATCAATTTCAGAATCTAAGGCAACAGTGATTCTTCACAAGGTTAGAAAGTCTAGCAAGGACCCGGGGCCGCAGACAAAAACGAACAACTGCAATGCATGTCAATGCCTACCTGAAGGATCCCCCTCACCATGGAAGTGTAGGCCTGAGAAAGAAATTAGAGGGTCAATTAGCGGCCGCCTTGGAAATTGGTTCTTACTAAGGGACATTACTGACAAAGAAATTAATGGTTTTGAGATTGTTCCCCTCAAGAGAATCAAACAAATGCTCGATAATGCAAATACAGGAATTGAGGTCTCTACTTTAGATGAAATAAAAAAGAAAATTAAGCAAGAAACAGATTGGCGGGTCTCTGATATAAACCAGAGAACTGATGAATTAATTGCGGGGGCTGAGAGGCACTGGCCAAGAGAATTCGTACGCCCAAAAAAAGTGTAATCCTCTCTGAGGGAGAGGGGCTTATTTCTCGTCAACCTAAACGGCCGGAGTATAGATCGTTTGGGAAAAATGGATTTATACTTAGAATTACTAAAACACAATTGAACAAGTCTACAATCAATGCAAATAAAATTGTACGAGAGGCCCTAATCGAAGCTATTGATTATTCCCTCATATCCCCTGGTGAAAAAATATTGATACCGTGTAAAATTCATGCAAGAGGCAAAACTACCCTAACACAAGCATCTTGCCTAATTCCAAAGCGAAGGGGGAAGACTAGTCCTGAACCTAGAATTTGGCCGTATAATCTCAATTCACATGTAAATGAAGGGAATTTACTTTGGTTTGTTGTTAGAAATGGTGAGTTGGAAATTTTTGATCACGAACCTAATTGAATCCTGATTGAGATATCCCAGGGTTGATTACCAGGATGTGACTCGGATAGCTATGGGAGTTGAAGGGTTAACTCTGGTTGACCTGTTTTCTGGTTGTGGTGGTCTCGGTTTAGGTTTACATGATTCTGGCTTCCATACAGTTCTTGCAAACGAATTACATCCGGATCCAGCCTCTACATATGTGTATAATTTAATGCCAGAAAACCCCGAAGATATGTTGGTTGGACCGATACAAAATCAACTCAGTAGGGCGAGGCTTTCAAAATGGAAATCCGGAGTAAAATACGATGTTGATTGTTTGGCAGGTGGACCACCATGTCAGGGTTTTTCTATGGCCGGAAAGGGTGATCCAAATGACCCTCGAAATCATTTATTCAAAGAATATCTTAGGGTTGTTGGTGAGGTAATGCCAAAAACAATAATATTCGAAAATGTGCCTGGTTTCGCAAATAGATACGGATTTCATCTAAGGGATAAGTTGCACAAATATTTGGAAAAGAGGGGTTATTCTGTCTGTTCTGGGATGATTACGGCTAGTGATTATGGTGTCCCTCAATTACGACGGCGGTTTATTGCGTTGGGTGTGAGAAATGATATTTTAGACAATAGAGAATTAGACTTGCCTGAACCTACTTTTTCAAAAGAAAAACAACAAAGCGAACTTACATGTGAATCTGTCATAGGAGATTTGGACACATACGAAAATAGGGGCGGATATGGTTCCGGTACAATCCATGGAGAATGGGAATACAGAACCCGAGCAAAAGGTCGTTTTCAGCACCAAATGAGGGGATTTTCGGGTAGAGGAGAAAGGGGAGTTACATGGAATACAAAAATATCTAATCATACTGAGATAGTTGCTGAGAGGATGAAAAAAATAATTTCAGGGGAGCGTGATTTCGTTGGCACGAAATTAGAAACCGCAAAATTAAGTCAGAGAGCGCTAGTGAAAAACGAAGTTCCTCGCATAACGATCGTGTCAATTCCAGACGATTATGTGCATTACAATCCTCGGTTACCAAGAACTCTATCCGTCCGCGAGTGTGCCAGATTCCAAACCTTTCCGGATCATTTCCATTTCCTTGGTAAGAGAACCAGTGGTGGCCTCAGGAGAAGAGAGGAGGTCCCTCAATACACCCAAGTTGGAAATGCAATCCCTCCAAGACTTGCGAAGGAAATAGGAAACCACTTGAAGAAATTCATCATTTAGTCCGCGATGGTTTCTTCGATAGAAAGCATCTGGAAGAGTTTGTAGGTAGGCATTGAGTTGACAATTGATTCTCATTTACCTGAAGAGTCAACTTCTGAATCAAAGAATACAGCAGGCTCCAATGTATTGGGATTTCTAGGAGGTCTTGCTCTTGGCTTACTACCAATTTTGATTGTTGTCTTTTTTGTTATTTCTTCCTTCTATTCAGGTGCTTCTGTTCCCTTTGAATCGAGTCAATCGTTGTTATTCCTCAGTAGTATTCTCGTGGTTGCAGGAAGTATCTTTGCCATAGTGAAAAGAAAATTTGGATTAGGAGTAGGGGTGTTAGTAGGATTCTTTGGTGGTCTAGCAGTGATAATTATTCTAGCATTTCTTTTGATGGCTTACGCCATCAGCTCAGTGTGGTAACCAGCCATTATCGTCTGGGATGGGATGCTTTAGTGAATGTAAATCATTCATTAAGCCAGGAAAGCCATCGGGCTACTGCATTCTGAACACCTGGAACTTCCATCTCAGATCTGCAACACCTCTCCCAAGCGAGTTGTTCGCCCTTAGGAGTAATTGAGAATAATTCGGCTCTCATCAAAACTCCATCTGCGGCATCACATTTGCTTCGGTTATCATCTACAAAACAATGCAACAAATGCTTGGGGAAATGGTGCATCCTACCTGACTCTGGACAGCACAACATAACGCTGCGCTCGAGGAAAAGAAGTGATGATCCTGAGATCTCGTCAACCTCATGTCCTTTGATGCGAGTGTCGGCTAGCATGTTGGCAACATCGACATTGTACCATTGGGTCTGTTCGGCAGGGATATTCAATCTTGATACGTCGTCGAGGTATTGTTGCACTTTCAGTTGAGTGTAACCCTCGTCGCCTCCCATCGTAATGCGGTTAATTGGCGCCCCTAATGAATCCAACCTTGGA
>MDTD01037395.1_pt1 | contig 11523 bp, 6 predicted proteins | sample 811221 | NCBI WGS metagenome assembly MDTD01 (sample SAMN05326646, study PRJNA326480) | marine metagenome | isolation source: seawater | place: Pacific Ocean: South West | collected 2011
GGCGAGGACCTTTCGGGTGCCCGAGAAAGTACGGCGGCCATGCATGGCCGTGTAGTTATCCACCAGTGCCAGATCACCGATCTGCCAGGGAATATCAAAGGTGACTTTATCGGCCAACTCACTGGTTTTGGCTACATCATCAGGATTTATTGGAGTTCCATCACCAAAGGTAATGGCTTTATTTGGATCATTACGCTTGTCTTTCCAGCCCTTAAAAGCAGCGATTAATTGATTAAAAAAACTAGATCGTCCATCGCCCAAATCTCGCACGGCGGGCAACACTGGAGTAGTTGCGCGCAGGTCGCCGTTATCATGCCAGCGCCATGAATAGCCCAGTTCGTTCATGCGATTTTCAGCTGCTTCGCGTGATTCGACGCTGAAGGTGCTTTGCCAGCTGCGGCCCATTCCTGAGGATTGATCGGATTCACCCGCCATGGTTAGAGAGTATTTCAATCCCTTTTCAAGGCAGTCGGAAGCAAAGTCAGGCAACTTTTTCGTGAGCCGTTCCCAAAGAATGTCAGAACGACAAATAGGGGTAGCACCTCCTTCATCGGGGGCAATTTGGCAGAAGAAAAAAAGTTTACTGGGATAGATCGGGGTTTGTGCCATTTCGTGATGAAGAAAAATAGTGACCTCCGGAGGTGCTTCGTTGGCAGAAAATACTAGTGGCGTGTAATTGATGCGGTAGGCGTTGGAGAGGGAATCCTCATATGAGAAAGGAGGAAAATTAAATGAACTAACCGCTACGTCAAAATCCTGTGGTGAAGTCAGAGGTAAACCGCGAATGATTACCGCTCCATGTCCGGCTGCCTGCTGACCCAACAACGTGGCATTTTTAGTAATCCACTGGCAGCCGGCCTTGAGCGATTTAGTTTTTAACTCTAAAGCCAACGGGAAAGGTTGGCCGTGGTATTTGTGTTGGCCGGGCAGGGTGAAGGGCTCCGCCTCCATGCTTACCCAAGGACCCATGGTTTGCGGTAATCTGACTTATTGATCAATGCGCTGGCCTCTATGTCGCCAATGATTTGCTCTTTTTTAGGATCCCATTTAAGTGCCCGTCCCAAGGCATTGGAAATATAGCCTAGGTGTCCTGGGGTAATCGAACGGTGTGCGGTTTCAGCTGGGCAAATGGCCTGCGTGCGGTTTTTTACTCCATCAAGGAAGTTGCGTGTGTGGCCAGGTGATGAGTAGGCCTTTATTTTACCGGCATTAAAGTCGAGTTTAGCCCACGCGGGATTGGAAGCCTCCATTCTGCCGCGGGTTACGTAGACCCAGCCGTTTTCGCCAATCACTTTTACACCCATACGGTTGTGCGTGCCGATACTCGTCTTAATACCACCGGCGTATTCGCAGTGCACCTCGTAACGTGGCGGGGAGTCGTAGCTTTTGGCTTTGCTCTTGGTAAAGTTTTTGGCCTCTACGCGCGTGGGGCCACCCTTGTCCTCACCCAAAGCCCAGTGACAAATGTCATTGTGATGGCCGATCCAGTCCATGAGTTGCCCGCCACCGTAGGCCAGATGCCACCGCCAATTCCAATGATGCCTGGCGGCTACGTAGGGAAGCAATGGTGCCGGGCCAGTCCACATTTGGTAGTCGGCATGTTTTGAATAGTCATGCTCGGTTGAATCACCTCTGTCCTTGTCGTGACCCGTGGGTAAGCCAACTTGAACCTCCTTCACCTTGCCAATTACGCCGTTTAAGACAACCTCCACTGCGTGGCGGAAACGTCGGTCAGAGCGTTGTTGTGATCCGGTTTGAAAAATCGCCTTCTGCTTGGCTGCTTCCCGATAAACAGCCTGACCTTCAGAAAAGAAATGGGTAACGGGTTTTTCGCAATAAACGTCCTTGCCGTTTTGGAGTGCTTCGAGGGTTTGCAGCGCGTGCCAATGGTCAGGAGTGGCGACGATAACCGCATCAAGATCTTTACGGGCACACAGCTTCCGAAAGTCATCGTAGGTATTACAAGGTTTAGTGCCATACTTTTTACCGACTGCTTCGGCCGCAGGTTTGCGGCCAAGTTTACGGTTTCGGCCACCCCCATCGTGGGTCTCGTAGGGGTCACATGTGGCGATCACCTGCACATCAGCTTCACGGAGAAAGGAACCCATTACTCCGGTTCCACGACTACCAGAGCCGATCAGACCCACGGTAATGCGGTTACTTGGCGCGACCTTTGCTCGCCCCAATACGGAACCGGGAACGATGGTTGGAACAGCCACTGCAGTTAGCGCGGTGGTACTTAGGAAACGGCGACGGGAGAGTTGAGTTTTTTTCATTGGAAGCGATTGGATTGTGAGCGAGGGGCTAATCGAAGCAAGAAAAGATTCACCCTGTTGGCTGGCTTAAGCACAACAGGGTGTTTGAAGGTACTGAGATCGCCTATTATTTCACATGTATCACACCACGCATCAGGATATGATGCCCTGGGAAAGTACAGACGTATGGGTAGTCTCCGGGCTTTTTTGGCGCGGTGAAATTAATTATTTCCTGTTTCCCATGGTCGATTAATTTGGTGGACCAAATCACGTCGTCGGTCTTTGGCACGAAGTGCATATTAAAACCTTCCGCGCCCAGAGCAATCGCAGCCGTGGCAACCGATTCCAGCTTACCAGGTTTGACCAACACAATATTGTGCGGCAGATAGTCGGGGTTATCAAAAATGAGTTTGATTTTTTTTCCGGCCTTAACTGTTACCTCACTGGTATCGTACTTCATTTGCTCGACAATGGTGCCGATTCTTATGGTTGTTAGCTCTGGGGTATCGGAGAGAACTCCTGATTTTTTTGTTTCAGTGGGTTTTTTCTCTACCGTCTGATTATTTGCGGCTGCAGAGGTAGCCCAGAACTGTTGTACTGTTGCAGCTGCAACTCTGGCATCCGCGTTAGGGGAACCAAGCATCTGACCCAATAGTTTCATGTTTTTAGTATTATGTTGTTGGTGAAGCCAAAGAGCTTCTGTCAGATGATGAGCATGTTCAGCCTTTTTTGGATCCCATTGTTTGATCCATTTTTTCAGCTCGGAAATAACATCTTTAGTTTTCCGCTCACTAAGCTCTATGCGCGCACGGTGGCGAGTGAGATTGGTGCGCTCCTTGAGTAGATCCAACAATTTGGCGATGGGTTCGCCATCCACCTTCACGGGGTCCATCAGCTTACGGCCTTCGTGAGTGATGCGGTAAACGCGCCCATACTCGTGGTCACGGCTGGGGTCACGCACGTTGTGTTGCATGTGACCGATAATGATGTTTTGCCAATCGGCGACGTATAACGCGCCATCACTGCCGATTTCAAAGTCGGTTGGTCGGAAGTTGCGGTCCTTGGGTGATTGCAAAAAGTTTTCTGTGTTGGGTGAGTCACTAAGATCACCACGTACACCCCAAACATCTCCTATTGCTCCCTTGGGTTTGGAGTTTGCATTCTGATTATCCGATTTTTTTACCGTTTCGTAGTCATCACTAAACCCGTCACCATCACTATCATTACCATGGACTGAGCGGACCAGTTGGTAATTTTTAATCCCGAGGTAACCGATTGTATTTAAAAGAATAAAGTTGCCCTGATATTTCTCGGGAAAATGTGGGCTGGATATTATCCCACTGGCAGCTACAGGACGCACGGTTTTGTTAAGCAAGGTTTGCATGCGGAAGCCGCCTTTTCCATCTGGGCGCACTTGATAGACACGGCCGCCTGTGCCATCGGTGGCGTAGTGATATCCCCAATAATCAAAGCTTACTCCATGCGGGTTAGGGCTATTGTTGGCGTGAAAACTGTATTCAAAAGTCCGAGGGTTAAACCGGTACATTGCGCTATTGCCGTGCTGTTGATTCTTGGTCCAGGGAGTCTCCACGTTGCTCACGTGGAATACTCCACGTTGGTAATAGAAATTGCCGCAGGGGCCATAAGTAAAAGCATTGGCGCTATGGTGAGTGTCTGCAGAATCCAGACCGTGAAACAGCCGGATGCGTACATCGGCTACATCATCTCCGTCAGTATCTTTGAGAAATAGGATATCTGGCACGCTTGCAACAATTACACCACCATTCCAGAATTCAAACCCGGTGGGGTTGTGCACCTTGGCAAAGGTGATGGCCTTGTCGGCTACGCCATCACGGTTTTCATCGGGCAGAATCAGGAGTCGGTCATCCATTTTCTTTAGTGGTTCCCATTTGGGATAGGTGGGCCAAGCCGCAACCCAGAGGCGTCCTTTAGTATCTACTGCTGTTTGCACAGGGTTGGCCATCTCTGGAAACATTTCCTCTGAAGCAAACACATTAACCTTTAAACCTTTAGCCAGCTGCAGTTGTGCAGCAGTTTCATTTGCAGACATGTAAAGTTTGTTGCCTTCCTTTTGAGCATTACTGCTACGGGACTTTCCGCCCACGTTGGATTTTACCTTTACCGGAGAGGGGACGTTGGAATCGTTAACCCTATAGGAAGTATTACCATTGGCATGTGCCCAAACTTTTTTATCGCGATTGGCTACCATTACATCAATCATATCCAACTCGTGCATGAGCACCTCGCGGTTGGTTTGGCCATCTACAAATTTTAGGCCAGAACGACCTCCCCATACATCGTTGCCGTCGGTAGCCCGGTAACGATTATGCCAATGCCAGTTTTTATCCAGTACTGCCGAGCGGATACTTTCGATTTTTTTCTCATCTTTAGATACTTCTAGCCCAAAGAGTTCTTTTACGAGATGTTGGGCAATGAGTTTATTGCCAAGGCTATTTGGGTGTATCCCATTGATGGTTAAGGGCTTCTCATTTTTATCGTATAAATGCTTGGAGTGATGGAACAAATCTATATATGGGAGTTTACGGACTGCGGCAGCTGCTTCAGTTGATCCTGCATATTGCATCAATCTTGCATTGTTTGCCTTGCCGTCGGGTAAGTTGGGGGTGTTTAAATTCTCGTGCATAATGGGTGAGCACAGAACAATTTTTGGGGCTCCTTTACCGCTATAATTTTGTTTTCTGGTATCATCAATCCACTTCATTAATTCCTGTGCGAAAGATGCAGGATTATTGTCGAAAGATTCGTTATATCCCCAGAAAGCGATGATGACGTCGGCCTTGGATATTTTCAGGTAATCATGCGGATTGATGAATCCTTTGTTGCGAGGTCGACTATTTACTTTATCACCTGAAAATCCGTGGTTTCGAAACACCAGTTGGTGCTTGGGTAAGGCGGCTTGTACGTAGCTTTCCAGCCAGCCGTGATGCTGCATCCGCTCGGCTAGTGTATTGCCGATCAACACGATGTGGTCACCTTTATTGAGTTCTAGTTGAGCCGCCCTGGAGACGAAAGTGGTCAGGACTATGATGCCGCAGATGAGAATTTGTTTCATAGGGGTGAAATTGGACGCGCAACTGTAACGACCCATTCAGTGAGTGCAAGCAATCCCTTTTTACTTTTGCCTTTATGCTTGTTTTGGTTTGATTTGTTCCACGCATATCATGTCTGAAGAACTGAATTTTCTCCACAATATTACCGGCTCCTTTGCTCAGCCAGCAGCGGAAAATCCCACCGTTGAAATGGTCGAAGCTGCTTATCGTCATCATGGGCTGCATTATCGTTATCTGAATACCGAGGTGTCACCCGAAAAGCTCGCCGATGCTGTGGCTGGTGCGCGAGCTATGAACTGGGCCGGATTCAACTGCTCCATTCCGCACAAGGTGGCGGTAATAGAGCACCTTGATGGTCTTGGTCAATCGGCTAGCGTGATTGGTGCGGTGAACTGTGCTGTACGCCGCGATGGCCAATACATCGGCGAAAACACCGACGGCAAAGGATTCTTAAAGAGCCTGCAGGAGGTCGTTGATCCAGCCGGCAAAAAACTGGTGGTGTTCGGTGCAGGCGGTGCCGCGCGTGCCATAGGCGTGGAATGCGCGTTGGCGGGCGCGTCCAATATCACGGTTGTCAATCGCAGTGCTGATCGGGGTAATGAACTCGTCACACTTCTAAACGATAAGACCCCTGTCGAGGCGTTGCTGGAATCCTGGGATGGTGATTACTCCGTGCCCGCTGACACCAATGTGGTAATCAACGCCACCAGCATCGGTTTAGCCGATTCTGAGGCGAAGCTCGCGTTGGACCTAGATTCGCTTACTGCTGACATGGTGGTGGCTGATGTGATTCCCAATCCACCACGCACCAAACTAATTCGCGATGCCGAAGGTAAAGGGTGCACAGTCATCGATGGGCTTGGCATGCTCGTCAATCAGGGCATCACAGGTATCGAATATTGGACTGGAGAAATCGTCGACGGCAAAGTAATGCGAGCTCGGTTGGAAGAATTGTTTGGAGATTAGATTTTACTATAAACCGGATAGGTTCTTCTTCGTTAGGGATGTAAGCTCATGATATCTCAGTCGGTTAGGGCGTTTATGGGGGTAAGGTCAAGCTTACGGAACTCCACCTCCGAGCCCTCCGCCTGGATGGCGATTTTCCCCTTTCTCGCGGTACATTTAAAGCCATAGTTCACCAAGTCGCCGTTGACCCACACCTTAATTTGGTCATCAAGGCACTCGATCACCATGCGGTTCCAATCGCCGGGGTTTTTCTCCGAACCATCGGTTAGGTTAAGGATCCGGCGAGCCTTTCCCTCGGTGATTCCCCAGTTTTTCTCAGGACCGCGGCGCTTTACCATGTTGGGTACGGTGATGTTCTCCACAATGCACCAGAAGTCCCCAGCGTTCTTGTGGTACATCTGGACTTCTATCGACTTGGGGAACATCTTATAGAGGGCGCGTGGCGTGGAGGAGTGTACCAGCACCCCGCAGTTTCCCGGCTGGCCCACGAAGCGGTATTCCACCTCGAGGCGGTAGTTCTGGTTCACTTCGTTGTGTACCAGATGGCCGCCTGGTGAACCGAGGCTTACCAGCATGCCATCGCGAGCCACGAAGGGTGCTTTATCATCGGGGTGTTTGTCGAGGTGAGGGACGTCCACCTTCCAGCCCGTCAGGTCTTTGCCGTTGAATAGGCTGCGGGTATGGGGGGAGGGCAGCTCATGCTTGTCGTAGAGTCGTTGCCAAAAAACCTTCCAGTACTGGTCGTAGTAATCGTTGGCAGCTTTTTTGATATGAGGGAGATCCTCTACTTTAGGCGCATTGCTGGGGTCATAGTTTTTTAGATGGCCTTGGCCTGCCCGCAAGCGGGGGGGAACAAATCGCCAATTTGGTTTGCCTAATACATCTTCGCATAGCTTGGCTCCCATCGGGTCATACTTAATCAACTGTTCACGAGTGTGGATGTGATTGTGATCATGGTCCATTGTCCGGTTAGTGTTATACCAGCATTGATAGATTTCAGCCCAGTACTCGGCTCGGTTACGTGAAGCGTAACAACGTTTGTCTCCTCCGAAGACAATCAAAACTTTATCGTCTTTATTGACCTTAACTTTTGCCGTTGTTTTTTTGCCATTCACCAAAATGTCTCCTCTATCAAGGCATTTCCTAATAAGTTCTGGGGATTCAGTCGGGAAAGATTTTTTGAGAGCATCAAGCAAGTTCACTGGTTTATTACTTTTAATACGGCGGTAACGCTGGGCAGCACGTCCATCATTCCAGATTCCGGTTTTCTGAACGTTTTCAAAAGTATTGGTTAACCGTTTTTGTAAAATTTCATCAAACCCAGCTCCATGCACGACATGACCAAATTCATGGACAAGAATGCTTTCTAATCTCATCCCTCCCTCATATTCCATTACATCCTCCTCAGCAAAGACCACCGTAGGACGGGAACCAATCCGCGTGAGAAAGCCGCGTTGGCGCCAGTTGTAAAAGTCCAGTTCCTCACCTTTCTTATTGGTGGTGAACTGTGGTAATTGTGAGGTGAATTCGTTGTGACCGATAAGCAGGCACAATACACGTTTTTTGCGGATTGCTTCAGCGATCGGTGGCTTGATATTGCGCATCAACATATCAAATTGGTAGGCTGTTTCGCGATGGGCTAAGTCTGCTACTTTTTCTGAGGTTACAATCAGGATATCCTGTACCTCGGTTGCCTTCTTGTAAAAACCTGTATCCAATTTATACTCCCGTGCTTGACTCGCAGATAGTGGTTTGACCTCATAGGCTGCTGACGTATTAAAACAGGTGGCTATGCCAACTAGAGAGAATGCGAATAGTTTCATTTGTTCTAAATAAATTTTAAGGCGAGTTTTACGGCTTCAAAAAGACTGTTAGGGTTTGCTCTTCCCTGTCCAGCGATATCTAGTGCAGTGCCGTGGTCTACTGAAGTGCGCACGATAGGTAAGCCCAAGGTAGTGTTAACTGCTTTATCAAAGCAAAGAGCTTTAAGTGGAATATGGCCCTGATCGTGATACATGCATACAAATAAGTCAGTTTCCTGCCTTTTGTCCGGTAGGAAGGCAGTGTCAGGAGGAATAGGTCCTTCGACATCGAATCCTTTTGCGCGGGCGGCATTAATCGCAGGAATAATGACAGTTTCTTCTTCGGCTCCGAAAAGTCCGTGCTCTCCGGCATGAGGGTTGAGGCCCAGTACTCCAATCTTCGGTTCACCTCCACGTAGCCGCTTCATGGCTTGGGCCCCAAGTTCGAGTGTCTCGAGAATACGGTTAGTGGTTAGTAGTGATGGGACTTCGCTGTAGGCTACATGAGTTGTGGCAAACACACACCTTACTTCGCTGGAGTATTGTAACATACAGGAGTGGTGGCTATGGGTTAAATCAGTGAAAATTTCGGTATGTCCCGGGTAAAAAATCTCTGCTGCGTGTAATGCTTCCTTATTGATTGGGGCAGTGGTTACTGCAGCGACCTGTCCTGAGAGAGCGGCATTAATGGCATCTTCCACATAGGTATAACTGGCAAGTCCCGTTGCTGCATTAATTTTGCCTGTTTCAAAGGCAGCGGGAGTAATGGCTCCAATATCCAATATACACGGGCTATTGGCTTGGCCGAGCCCTCCAGTGAATCTATCTGGTTCGGTCATGTTGCATTGTTTTGCTGTTTCGACCAATACCTCATGATCTCCGAAAATAACGGGAGTGCATGATTGAGCAATCTCACTGTTTTGAAGTAAATGCAAACAGACCTCAGGGCCAACCCCGGCAGGATCACCCATCGTAACAGCTATCTTGGGAAGATTCATTTCCGTTTTGGTAGCCAGATAGGGGATATCATTTTTGAGTTGAGTTGATTCCATTTCGATTGGAGTTCATCCACTTTATCAGTGTGTCGGGAGGAAAGGTCTTTTTGTTCAGATATATCATCAGTTAAGTGGTATAATTCCCAAGTTTGTTTTTCCCCGTTTTTGGGATTGCTTAGTAACTTCCAGTCACCATGCCGTATGGCCCTTCGGTTGCCCAGTCTCCAATAAAGAGTTTGATGAGGTACACCTTGATTTTGGTTGGTTAGGTAAGGGATCAGGTTTACTCCGTCCAAGGGCCGTTTTAATTGCGCTTTTGCTAGAGCTATGCTGGTGGCAAATAGGTCCAAGGATATAACGGGGTTTTTGTATGTTTGTTTTTTTGGGATCTTTCCTTTCCATTGCATTAGGAAAGGAACTCGCAACCCTCCCTCGTATACCGTTCCCTTGCCGTCGCGCAGGGGGGAATTACTGGAGGTGAGCTCGCGAGTGGGGCCGCCATTATCGCTGAGGAAGAAGATTACGGTGTTCTCTTCCAAGTTTTTTGATCGAAGCTTTTCAAGGATTGCCCCGACACTATCATCCATGTTGGCCAGCATTGCGGCAAAGATACGGCGTTGGATATCTTTGATATGATTGAATTTTTTCATGTACGCATCGGCGCCCTGAAGCGGGCTGTGTACGGCATTGTAAGGAACATAAAGGAAAAAAGGGACATCGGCGTTACGGTCAATAAAGGAGATGGATTCTCGAGTAATAGCGTCAGTCAGGTAAACTGGTTCTTCAACGGGCTGACCTGCCCTTAGAATAGGGTTGTCGGCATCGTAATCAGGCTCGGTGTTTCCCATGTGGGTTGAATAAATTAACTTTTGATCTGATGATGTCCATCGGCCGGAACCGCCTCCGGGAAGAGTCTTGCGGCGTAGCCAAGTGGTTACGCCTTTGTAAGGGGGTGGCACAAAGTAATGACCTTCATGTAAGAATCCATAAAATTCGTCAAAGCCCCTTCGGATCGGGTTATAATTTGCAGTGCCGCCCAGATGCCATTTTCCAAAAATGCCAGTGATGTATCCGGCATCTACCAGTACATCAGCAAGGGTTTTTTCACTCAGGGGTAATCCTGCTTCTGGGTCTTCGTTGTGTCGACCGGTTGGGTTGAATTCATAACCAAAACGGGTTTGGTAGCGACCGGTTAATAGGCCTGCTCTTGAGGCACTGCAGAAAGCAGCTGTTACATAGCCTTGAGTAAAGCGCGCACCGTTTTTAGCAATTGAATCAATATGCGGGGTGGGTATCTCCTGGTTACCTTGGCACCCTAGTTCACCATAGCCTAAATCATCAGCCAATAGCAGAACAATATTGGGTAGCCGTTCGGTCGCATTCATAGTTACGGCAAAGAACAATAAGAGAAAGCGCATGCGTGCACCTTAACCAATGAGTTTTAGTGAGCACAGTTAAAACCAGCTTGCGAATGACAAATTGAGCGAACATGCTCTAAAGCGAAATGCGGTTTATTCCTTCGGTTTTTGTTTGGTTATGCACTTACGCGGGAGTCATGGCGGCGCCTTTTTCAATTGCAACCTTTAGTGCTGATGTGACTGTGCCGATCGGGCACGGAATGATGGGCGGGCTGTGGAAGGCAAAAAGCGTGGCTGATCCCTTGTACGCCAAAGGTGTGGTGGTCTTGGGGGGAGAGAAGCCGGTAGTGTTGGTGAGTGTGGATTGGTGTGAAATTCGTAATGAGTCTTTTGACCGCTGGCGCGAAGCGTTGGCAAAGGCAGCAAATACCACGCGGGAACGAGTGTTTTTGAGTGCGGTTCACCAGCACGAAGCACCGATCACCGATCTTGAAGCTCAGCGTATCCTCGAACGACGCAAATTGAAGGGCAGCATCTGCGCCTTATCATTTCATGATAAGGCGGTTCAGCGCGTTGTATCAGCACTTGTTCAATCTTTAAATGATTCAAAACGGTTTACTCATCTGGGGCTGGGTAAAGCAAAGGTGGAGAGGGTCGCTTCCAATCGTCGGTATATTTTACCAGATGGGAAGGTCTCCTTTGGTCGTGGTAGTGCCAGCGGCCGTAATGTGTTGGCGGCCAACGCACCAGAGGGAACCATTGATCCGTGGTTGCGCACGATTAGTTTTTGGAATGGTAAACAACCGCTAGCTGCGCTCAGCACTTATGCAGTACATCCGATGAGTTATTACCGTACGGGTGAGGTCAGTGCTGATTTCCCGGGAATGGCACGTGACGAGCGTCAAAATGAAACACCGAATTGTCTGCAAATTTATTTTAGCGGTGCCAGCGGCAATGTGACTGCAGGCAAATACAACACCGGCGACAGAAAGACTCGCGCCGTACTGGCTTCCCGACTTCATCGGGCGATGAAATTAGCGTGGGAAAATACTCAA
>MDTD01185211.1_pt1 | contig 11523 bp, 8 predicted proteins | sample 811221 | NCBI WGS metagenome assembly MDTD01 (sample SAMN05326646, study PRJNA326480) | marine metagenome | isolation source: seawater | place: Pacific Ocean: South West | collected 2011
CCCGGATGCTTCACGACGACGCGGTGAAGCGGCGGAACGGCGGCGAACACCCGTCCTTCTTCGATCAGTGGTCGCATGTAACGGAAGAAGAGGGTGAGCAGCAGCGTACGAATGTGGGCGCCGTCAACATCGGCGTCGCTCATCAGGATCACCTTGCCGTAGCGCGCGGTGCTGATGTCGAACGACCGACCTGAACCGGCACCGATGACCTGGATGATCGACGCGCACTCCGCGTTCGAGAGCATGTCGCTGATCGACGCTTTCTGAACGTTGAGGATCTTTCCGCGGATCGGGAGCAACGCCTGATACTCGCTGTTGCGCGCGAGCTTGGCGGTACCGAGCGCCGAGTCACCCTCGACGATGAAAAGCTCGGAATCGGCAACGTCGTTCGAGCGACAGTCGACAAGCTTCGCGGGAAGGGACGACGACTCCAGCGCATTCTTGCGTCGCTGGGTTTCCTTGTGCGCGCGCGCGGAGATGCGCGCCTTCATCTCAGCGACGACCTTGTCGAGCAGCAGCGAGGTCTGCGCCTTGTCGTCACGTTTGGACGAGGAGAATCGCGCAGCAAGTTCCCGGGCAACCACGGTCGAGACGATCTGGCGGACGGCAGGGGTGCCCAGAACCTCCTTCGTCTGTCCCTCGAACTGCGGCTCGGGGAGTCTCACCGTGAGCACGACAGTGAGGCCTGCCAAGATGTCGTCTTTATCGAGCTTGTCGTTGCCGACCTTCAGCCGACGTGCATTCTGCTCGACCTGCGTGCGGATCACCTTCATGAGGCCGGCCTCGAACCCCTGCTGGTGCGTGCCGCCCTTCGGGGTAGCGATGATGTTCACGAACGAGCGCATCGTGGTCTCGTAGCCGGTCCCCCACCGCACCGCGACGTCGACCTCACACGTCCTCTCCAGCTCCGTCGGCACCATGGCCCCGGATGCCTGCAGTACCGGCACGGTCTCGGTAAAGGTACCCGTGCCCTGCAGCCGCCAGGTGTCGGTGACCGCGGCGTCCGGAGCGAGGAACTCCGCGAACTCCGAAATCCCACCGTCGAAGCGGTACTCCGTCGTGAGCGGCGCCTCGGGGTCACGTTCGTCGGTGATCGTGATCGACAGGCCCGGTACGAGGAAGGCCGTCTGCCTGGCCCGCTGCTGTAGGTCTTCGAGCGAGAACGATGCGTCGCGCGTGAAAATCTGCCGATCGGCCCAGTAGCGGATGCGTGTTCCGGTGACGCCCTTCGGAGCCCTGCCGACCACGCGAAGGGTCGAGCTCTTCTCGAACGGTGTGAAGGCGGAGTCCGGCGTGGGGCCCGCGAACTCGCCCGGTTCACCCCGGTGGAACGACATCGCCCAGGTCTTGCCGCCGCGGTCTACCTCGACATCCAGACGCTCCGACAGGGCATTGACGACTGACGCCCCGACGCCGTGCAGACCGCCCGACGCACTGTACGAACCGGACCCGAACTTTCCGCCGGCGTGCAGCTTCGTGAACACGACCTCGACGCCGGACAGTCCCGTGCGAGGCTCGATGTCGACGGGGATGCCGCGGGCTCGATCTCGCACTTCGACGCTCCCGTCGGCGTACAGCACGATCTCGATCGTCGAGCCGTGGCCGGCCAGCGCCTCATCGACCGAGTTGTCGATGATCTCCCACAGGCAGTGCATCAGACCGCGGGAATCCGTCGATCCGATGTACATTCCGGGGCGCTTGCGCACAGCCTCCAGGCCCTCGAGCACCTGCAGATGATGGGCGGAGTACTCGGCGGTCACAATCGTTCAGATTACGCGGCGTCGACAGGATCGACGGGGAGCCACGCGGCACTGGGGGCTGCCGTACGCGCTCAGCGAAATGTGACCCAATAGCGGCATACCCGAAACATCCCCGTGGTTGTATGTCATGACACCGCCAGGAGTGACGCACCGAGGAGGCATGACCATGGCTACCCTTTCCCCCGCAGAGATCGACGTCATCGAGAGCCGTCTTACCGCCGCCGACCGCTGCGACTCGTGCGGCGCTCAGGCCTACATCGCCGCCGAAGTGAACGGCAGCGAGCTGCTCTTCTGCGCCCACCACGGACGCCGCTACGAAGAGAAGCTGCGCGAGGTTGCGACGAGCTGGCACGACGAGACGCACCGTCTCAGCGCTGAGTGAGCTCAGCACACGTCGAGTCCTGCACACCCTGAATGGCTTCGCTTGATCCGCGGACGCGGATGCACTACCGCGCCGCGCGGGCACGACAGATCGACGTCGTGTCGCTGTGGCAACGCGCGCGCGAAACGTCACGGGAGCACGATCGCTGGACTCCTGCCGTGCTCGCCGACATGCTCTGGTCGGCGGGCGTGCGTCAGGTCGGATTCCAGGACTACGTCGACTATGACTTCGCGACCCTGACCCGCGCGGAACGGGACACCTATATGACGCATCCCGTTTCGAACGAGCTGTCACAGCGATACGACGATCCGCGCCACCGATCCCAGTTCCACAACAAGATCACGTTCAACGAGACGTTTGCGCCGTTTCTCCATCGCGAATGGATGACGATCACGCCCGACAACGCGGACGAGTTCCGCGATTTCGTCGAGCGCCACGGCACCGTCATCGTCAAGGAGCCGGTCGGTCAAGCAGGATCCGGCGTGCACCGCTATCGGGCGGATGCCGTCACCGACTGGTCGGCGTTCCACAGGGGTCTGCTCGACCGCGGAGAGCTTCTCGCCGAAGAAGTGATCACGCAGCATCCTGACCTTGCGGCTTTCTGCCCGGGCACGGTCAACACGACCCGGGTGACGACCTTCTTCGACGGCGAACGCACACATATCCTCGCGATGGCGCAGAAGTTCGGCCGAGGACAAGTCAGCGACCAGATGAGCTTCGGCGGCTTCTATTCGATGCTCGACGACGACGGCCGTGCGGTCGGCGCCGGATACGACTCGCACGGCAACGTGCACGAGCTGCACCCCGACACCGGACGCCGCATCTCCGACTTCACTCTGCCGATGCTCGGCGAGGTGAAGACCTTCATCGATGAGGTAGCACGTGTCGTTCCGACGGTGCGTTACGTGGGGTGGGACGTCGTCGTGACTCCCGCCGGCCCTGTCCTCGTCGAAGGCAACTGGGCGGCAGGGGTTTATGAGAACAAGCCCAGCGTGACCGGCATCCGCACCGGCCACAAGCCCCGGTACCGGGCTGCAATCGGCTTCTGAGAGGCGGCTAGACGGCGCGAACGATCCCGAGCGGCGTGGACTGGTGGCCTTGGCCCAGCGGGTTGTCGCGAAGCACAGCGAGCAGCGTCTTCTCGTCGGTCTTCGAAAGGGTCGACCCGAGGATGTTCCCGCCGAGGTCGTTGATGTCGACCACCGCGACCTCGACGCCCGGCGCCAGCAGCGTCTTCAGATGCTGAGCTACCTCTCGGGGACGCTCCGGGCCCAGCACGACGGCGCTGTTGTAGGGCGGGATGGTTCCGCTCGTCGGGCCGTCGATGGCGCGGGCACGGTCGCCGGCGATCCGGTAGAAGTCGCCGGAGCGCCCAAACGCCTTCGTGACCGCGGAGACTGCCGCCGCGAACAGGATGCGGGGTGTGCCGCACTCGCGCAGCGCCATTTCCATCGTCTCGGGCATTCCGAGTCCGATCCCGTACGGAGTTCGGGTCACGTAGCGCGCCAGGAATCGGGCCAGCTTGCGCGGCTGAATGTCCGAAACCGCGTACGAGCGGCCCTGTGTGATCGCGACGATCTTCTCGGTGACGAACAGCGTGTCGCCGGCGGCAGCGTGCTCGAGGGCGTATTCGCGGATGATGTCATCGAGATCATCGCCGGGCATGACCACCCGCGTGCGGATCGGAATCCGTCGATAGCGCGCGCCGTCGATATCGACTTCGAGCGCCTTCCCCTCGTTGGCGACGCCGGTCATTCCAGATAGTCCCGCAGCGACTGTGACCGCGACGGGTGGCGAAGCTTGGCCATCGTCTTCGACTCGATTTGGCGGATCCGCTCACGGGTCACACCGAACGTGTCGCCGATCTGGTCGAGCGTCTTGGGCTGACCGTCGCCGAGTCCGAAACGCATCCGGATGACGCCGGCCTCTCGCTCCGACAAGGAGTCGAGGAGAGACTCCAGCTGGCGCTGCAGCATCGTGAACCCGACCGCGTCGGCAGGAACAACAGCCTCGGTGTCCTCGATGAGGTCACCGAACTCGCTGTCACCGTCCTCACCGAGTGGCGTGTGCAGCGAGATCGGCTCACGGCCATACTTCTGAACTTCGATGACCTTCTCGGGGGTCATGTCCAGTTCGCGGCTGAGCTCTTCGGGGGTGGGTTCGCGACCCAGGTCCTGCAGCATCTGACGCTGGACGCGGGCGAGCTTGTTGATGACTTCGACCATGTGTACCGGGATACGGATGGTGCGCGCCTGGTCCGCCATGGCGCGGGTGATCGCCTGACGAATCCACCACGTCGCATAGGTCGAGAATTTGAAGCCCTTGGTGTAGTCGAACTTCTCAACAGCTCGGATGAGGCCGAGGTTGCCCTCCTGGATGAGGTCGAGGAACTGCATCCCGCGACCCGTGTAGCGCTTGGCGAGCGAGACGACCAGACGCAGGTTCGCACCCAGCAGGTGGCTCTTGGCGCGCTGACCATCGCGCGCGATCCACTGCAGGTCCAAACCGAGCTGGCTGGACTTCTCGGCGGGCGTCATGTTCGAGAGCTTCTCTTCGGCGAACAAACCCGCCTCGATCCGCATAGCGAGCTCGACCTCTTCGGCCGCATTCAGCAGCGGAACCTTACCGATCTGCTTCAGGTAGTCCTTGACCGGGTCAGCTGTCGCACCGGTGATCTGCGTCGAGTAGATCGGGACGTCATCCTCGTCGTTCGACGTGATGACGATGGCGCCGCTGGGGAGCGGCTCGGTGAACACCGGCTTGCCGGACGTTTCATCGTCGTCCGAGTCGTCGCCGTCGTCGGAGGCATCCTTCGCGGCCGGCGCGTCGGAAGCGTCATCGGACGATTCCGAGTCCGAAGAGTCGTCGTCTTCGCCCTCATCGTCGCCGTCCACGTCAGCCTCGGCGAGTTCTTCATCCTCGTCGACGTCGTCGTCACCCGCGCTCTTCTTGGATGTCTTTTTGGTGCTGGCCTTCGCACCCGCGGCGCCGCTACGCTTCTTGGCGGCGGGACGCTTGCTGGCAGGAGTCGTGGCGACTTCGTCGTCGCTCTCGATCTCGGGCGCCAGCTCGTCCGCGTCGGCCTTCTTAGCGCGCGTACGGGTGGATGTCGTGCTTGCGGTCACGTTTCGCCTCTCAGCGCACGGCGATCTGATTGCCGCGCTGTTGGTTTCGGACGCTAGTAAGACCCTTGTCAAGTCCCGCGGCGTGTGACGGTCGCGGGTGACAATGGGTCGAACCACCATTGTCTCATACTCCGTGCGCGATTCCTGGCCTACTCCCCTGGCCACGCGAACGGATACCCAGTACAACCTCTCTGAGGCGTTACCTATTCCAGTCGCCCAGGTGGCGATCAGCCCTTGTCGTCGTCGCCGGCGGGCCGGGTCGCGAGATAGCGCTCCAATTCCGCGGCAATCTCGTCCGCGGTCGGCAGGTCACCGGTGTGGATGATCGGCGTCGCGTTCGTGGCCCCAGCCATGTAGGCGTCATAGCGCTCTTCGAGAGTCTCGATCATTCGCTGCAGCTCGTCGCTGCCACCAACCTGCTCCTGCACCTTCTCGAGATACTCCCGGTTCTCTTCGCGGAGCTCGTCTCCCGCGAAGACCAGTCCGGTGGCAACCGTCACGCTGTCCAGCGCAGCGAGAGCTGCTGCCGGATATTGCGTGTCGGCGAGATAGTGAGGCACGAGAAGCACGAAACCCGCGACATCCGCAGCGGTCTCGGCAAAGCGATACTCCAGAAGGTGGCCGACAGTCGCAGGCACCTGTGTCTCGGGCTGCCATACCGAGTGAGCCGCCGTCAGTTCCGTCCGGGTGCCGCTCACCGTGGTTCCCAACGGGCGCGTGTGAGGCACGGGCATCGGAATCGCATGCACCCACGTGACGCTCGACACGTCGAGTTCCGCGGCGAGGTCAAGGACCGCTGCCGTGAACGAGTCCCACGCAAAGTCCGGCTCGTATCCCGTGAGCGCGACGAACGGTTGACCCAGCGCGTCGTGGACGAGAGAGAGCTCCAGCCGAGGAGGACGATAGTCAGTGAGGTGGTCGTGCTCGAAGGAGATGACCGGGCGACGGGCACGGTAATCGAGAAGGATGTCGTTCTCGAAAACCGCGATCGGGGTCGGCTCCAGGTCTTCCCTCACATACGTGACGATCCGACTCACGGCGGAGCCAGCGTCGGTGAACCCGGTGAGCGCGATCACGAGCGGCAGACCCGCGGGCACCGGCGGAGCGCTGGCGACGCGGTGATAGACGGGTACCGACAAAGTCATGCCTCCATGCTAGGCGCGTGGTCGCGGCGACCGCCCCGACGCGTGCCGCTCAGAGCGAACACCCCCGACCTAGGATGAATGCATGGCCAGTCCTGTCGTCGATTTCAGCGAAGCCCCGGTTACCGAACACGACGCAGACGCGGTGGTGATGGTCGTCCCTCTTGTTTCTGCAACCACTGACGACGAGTGGGAGTCGCTTCCCGGTTTGCGCGAGAGCCTGGAGTCGATCGGGTTCACCGGCTCGTCCGGGTCGTACGCTCGCGTGGCGGCTCCGCAGCTCTTCGCCAAGCCCGTCGCCGTGGTCGGTAGCGGCGCGGGGCGAGACGCCGCGTCAGTTCGCAACGCCGTCGGTATCGGATGCCGCACCCTCACCGGGTTCGCGTCGGTCGCTGTCGCTCTGCCCTTCCATGAGGCAGCAGACACGGCGCTTGCAGCAGCCGAGGGTGCAGGGCTCGGCGCCTACAGCTTCGCCAGCTTCAAGAAGGAGCCGCCCAAGCCGCGTGCTACCCGCGTCGTCGTTCACACCGCCGCGGCGGTTTCGCCAGCGGATGTGGCTCGGGTTCGCGCCGTCATCGAGGCAGTCGCGCTGGTGAAGGACCTCGTGACGACCCCTGCCGACGCTCTCGGCCCTGCCGATATGGCCCAGGCGACCAGCGACCTGCTGCGGGACCTCCCGGCCACAGTCCGGGTGTGGGACGAGACCGAACTGGAAACGGGCGGGTTCGGCGGCATCCTCGGTGTCGGCCGCGGCTCGGCGCGCCCCCCGCGCCTCGTACGCGCCGAGTATGCGCCGGACGGCGCGACGCGCCATGTGGCTCTGGTCGGCAAGGGCATCACCTTCGATTCGGGTGGGCTTTCGCTCAAACCCGCCGCCGGAATGATCGACATGAAGTACGACATGTGCGGAGCTGCAACCGTGCTTGCTGTGCTTCGCGCCGTTGCCGGGATCGGCGCTCCCGTGCGAGTGTCGGCGTGGCTGTGCCTGGCCGAGAACATGCCCTCGGGGACTGCGACCCGCCCGGGCGATGTGCTTCGCATCGCCGACGGCACGACGGTCGAGGTCCTGAACACGGATGCCGAGGGTCGGCTCGTCCTCGCAGACGGACTGGTCGCCGCGAGCCGCGAGCATCCCGACCTCATCGTCGACGTCGCAACCCTCACGGGTGCGATCACCACGGCACTGGGAACGCGACACGCAGGCGTCATGGGAGATGACGACGCCGTCGCGCGATACCTCGCAGCCGCCGATCGCGTCAACGAACTCGCCTGGCAGATGCCGCTTCCCGACCACATGGTGGATGAACTCGACTCGCCTATCGCGGATCTCCGCAACGCGAAGGTCGGCGATCCCGCGGGTGGATCTCTCTTCGCAGGGCTGTTCCTTCGTCACTTCGTCGGCACACGCGGCGAAGCCGACGGCAACGAAGCGCGCATCCCGTGGGTTCACCTCGACATCGCCGGCGTCGGCATGAACAAGGGGGCAGCGTTCGGCTTCACCGACAAGGGACCGACCGCCGCGACGACCCGCAGCCTCATCGAGTTCGTGCTCAGCGAGGCGCGCCGATGAGCGAGGACGGCTTCGACATCATCGTCCTCGGCGGCGGCTCCGGGGGCTATGCGGCGGCGCTGCGCGCCCGGGAGCTCGGACGGACCGTCGCTCTGGTTGAAAGAGACCAGGTCGGTGGAACCTGCCTTCATCGCGGTTGCGTTCCCACGAAAGCCCTGCTGCACTCTGGTGAGGTTGCCGATGTCGTGCGCAACGCTGCCCATCACGGCGTCAGCGCGAGCTTTGAGGCCATCGATATTGCTGCGGTCCACGACTACCGGCGCAAGATCGTCAGTAAGAAACACGCGGGCCTGACAGGACTTCTCGCCGCACGCGGAGTCGTGACGATCACCGGTGACGGCTACCTCGAAGCTGATCGACGGGTGCGCGTCGGCGAACGCGTCCTGTCGGCATCCGACATCGTCCTCGCGACGGGGGGACGCACCCGCGAGCTTGCGGACGTGCCGCTCGGCGGAAGAGTGTTGAGCAGCGACACCGCGCTGGAACTCGACGAGGTGCCGTCATCGGTCGTGATCCTGGGCGGCGGCGTCATCGGTGTCGAGTTCGCCAGTATCTGGCGTTCATTTGGCGCCGAGGTCACGATCATCGAGCCGCTGGCACGCTTGCTTCCCTCCGAGGACGAGGCCAGCAGTGCCGCACTGCTCCGAGCGTTCCGCAAGCGCGGGATCGCGGCGAGCTTCGGATTATCGTGCACCGGCGTCGATGCCGGCGAGGATCAGGTCACTGTGACGTTGTCGGATGGTTCGACGCGCACCGCCGACTACGCCCTCGTCGCCGCGGGCCGCATACCTGCGACCGCAGATCTCGGCTTCGAGGATGCTGGCGTGGAACTCAACGCCGGTTTCGTTGTGACGGATGCCGAGCTGCGCACGAGCGCGCCGCACGTCTGGGCGGTGGGCGACATCGTCCGGGGCCCGCAACTTGCCCATCGCGGGTTCGCTCACGGCATCGCGGTGGCGGAGCGGATAGCGGGGCTCGCCGTTGCCCCGCTAGCGGACGAGGTAGTGCCCCGCGTTGCATACTCCAGTCCCGAAGTCGCGTCGGTGGGCCTCACGACGGCTGCCGCGATCGAACGCTTCGGCGAAGACGCTGTCGAGACCGCCGAGATCCCGCTGGCCGCGAACGCCAAGAGCGAGATCTTGGGAACATCCGGGTTCGCGCGGGTCGTGCGCCGTCGCGAAGGTCCCGTTCTCGGCGTGCATCTCGTCGGAGATCGGGTCGGCGAACTGATCACCGAGGGGCAGTTGCTCGTGGGGTGGGACGCGCATCCGGAAGATGTCGCTCCGCTCATTCACGCCCATCCGACACAGAGCGAGGCGCTGGGCGAGGCGCTGCTGCTGCTCTCGGGCAAACCGCTGCACGCGATCTGACGACCGCACCCGCAGAATCACTAAGCTGGAAAAGACATCGGCATTCTGAAGGAGACAAACTCATGAGCACTTCCGTGGTCCTCCCCGCACTCGGCGAGAGTGTTACGGAGGGAACGGTGACCCGCTGGCTCAAGAAGGTGGGAGACACAGTTCAGGCCGATGAAGGGCTTCTCGAGATCTCGACCGACAAGGTCGACACCGAGATCCCCTCCCCCGTTTCGGGCGTGATCGAGGAGATCCTCGTGGACGAGGACGAGACCGTCGAGGTTGGTGCAGTCCTCGCCAAGATCGGTGATGGCTCGTCAGCACCGTCGTCGGAGTCTCCCGCCGAGGAGGCCCCCCAGGATGAGGCGCCCCAGGAGGCCGAGCCGGAGCCGCAGCCCGAGCCGGCCCCAGAGCCTGCGCCCGCGCCTGCCCCCGAGGCACAGACTGCCCCGTCCGGTGGGGGCAAGGACGTCGTCCTCCCCGAACTCGGCGAAAGCGTGACGGAAGGCACAGTGACCCGCTGGCTGAAGGCCGTCGGTGACACGGTCGAGGTCGATGAGCCACTACTGGAGATCTCCACCGACAAGGTCGACACCGAGATCCCGTCCCCTGTCGCGGGGACGCTGCAGGAGATCCTGGTGCAGGAAGACGAGACAGTCTCGGTCGGCGCGACGCTCGCCCGCATCGGGGACGGCGCCCCGCAGCAGTCAGCTCCTGAGCCCGCGCCCGCCGAAGAGCCGAAGCCGGAGTCTGAGCCCGAGCAGAGTGCCCCGGAACCCGAGAAGCCTGCTGCCGAGTCAGAGAAGCCGGCAGCTGAGCCACAGAAGCCGGCAGAGCCGAGCCAGACCGCGCAGACCCCCGCGACCTCGTCCGAGGTGACCGAGGCAGCTGCAACCGAGTCCGGCTCCGAGGCTGACGGCGACAGCAAGACCTATGTGACCCCGCTCGTGCGCAAGCTCGCGCAGGAGAAGGGCGTCGACCTCTCGAACGTCAAGGGGACAGGCGTTGGAGGGCGGATCCGCAAGGAGGACGTCCTGGCCGCTGCCGAGTCGGCGGCAACTCCCGCGGCCGCGAGCGAGGCGCCCAAGCGTTCTGAACGCGAGGTTTCGGAGCTGCGCGGGACCACGCAACCGATGTCGCGTCTGCGCAAGGTTCTCTCCGAGCGCGCTGTCGCGTCGATGCAGTCGACAGCTCAACTGACCACGGTCGTCGAGGTCGACATCACCAAGGTCGCGGCGTTCCGGGATGCGGTGAAGGGCGACTTCCAGAAGAAGACTGGCGACAAGTTGTCGTTCCTCCCCTTCTTCGCGCTGGCAGCCGCTGAGGCCCTGCAGGCGTACCCCGTGATCAATGCCACGGTCGACGAGGGCTCGATCGTGTACCCGGCAAGCGAGAACCTCTCGATCGCCGTCGACACCGAGCGGGGCCTGCTCACGCCGGTACTGCGGGATGCTGCGACGAAGAACCTGGCTCAGATCGCGCACGAGATCGCTGACCTCGCGGCGCGCACGCGCGAGAACAAGCTCAAGCCCGATGAGCTGGCAGGCGGCACGTTCACGCTCACCAACACCGGCTCCCGAGGCGCGCTCTTCGACACGCCGGTCGTCTTCCTGCCGCAGTCAGCGATCCTCGGCACCGGCACCGTCGTCAAGCGCCCCGGTGTCGTGCAGGTTGATGGCAAGGATGCGATCTCGGTCCGCTCGTACGTTTACCTGGCACTGTCATATGACCACCGGATCATCGACGGTGCGGATGCTGCACGCTTCCTCGGCGCCGTGAAGGCCCGCCTCGAAGAGGCAGACTTCGCCGGCGACCTCGGTATCTGACGGATCGGCGTCGAGCCCGGAGGAACGTATCACCGCTACGACGATGGCTGCTGTGCGAGGTCGAGAACCTCGCGCAGCAGCCATCGGTCGTCGTGCCGCGCAATCACAACGAGCTGGGGCGGGTAACCGTCTGCCTCGGCGCGGATGACCGCGACGTCCCCGTATTCGTCAACCACGTGCAGGGTTCTAAGCGTGGCGGGGGCTGTGGCAGCTCCGGTCACGGGCGTCACATCCGCACGTTCGGCGATCGTCTGCACGCACGCGGCATCACCGGCGCACGTCGTCACGGCATCGAGGATCGCGCCCGCCGCACGGGGCAGATCCGGCTGGTCGTCCTGAACACGGGATTCAGACGAGGCATCC
>MDTD01099613.1_pt1 | contig 11522 bp, 11 predicted proteins | sample 811221 | NCBI WGS metagenome assembly MDTD01 (sample SAMN05326646, study PRJNA326480) | marine metagenome | isolation source: seawater | place: Pacific Ocean: South West | collected 2011
ATGGTGAGCACGCCTTTATTAAGGAAGCCTAAAATTCTTACACGCTTCTCCACCTATTCGGGCTAGGCATCAAAAGCCCATTTGTTCACACGGTTCTCGTGGGCTTCTCCTCCCTCCCCTTCATTCCAAATTCGCTTCCTTATGGAAACGCTGCTTCAAGAATTTATGGAATGGTTGAAGTCGCAATCCTACTCAGACAGTAGCCTCAAAAGCCACTATGATGACACTCATCAGTTTCTGCAGTGGTACGAAGCCACCACAGAGGCTGGGGACTTAGGGAAGGTTAATCGATCTCTGATGGAACAATACCGAGATCAGTTGCTTGATTTTATGCAACCTAGCTCGGTTTGCCGTCATCTTTCTTCTCTAAAACTATTTTTAAATTGTGCGGAGGGAAAAAATTGGATTCGCGTTAACCCACTCCATCTTGTAAAGTTCCCTGAAATTCCCCCAAAGCCCCCAGAACTCTTGAGTATACAAGAGGTTGAAGATTTACTGGAGGCTCCTTCAAATGATCATTATCTTGGACTGCGAGATCGAGCAATGTTGGAGTTGCTCTATTCAAGTGGTTTGAAAGTCCATGAGTTATTGAATTTAGATATCTCAGATTTATTTTTGGATTTGGGTTTTCTAAAGGTGCGAGGTCGAAGGGAGCGAATGGTTCCGGTCACTACAATGGCAATTGATGTACTTCAGAAATACCTCAAAGAGGGCAGGCAGGATAGACTACGTTACGAGGCAGATTTATGCTTATTTCTAAATAGAGATGGAGAGCGGATGACTAGGATTGGGTTCTGGTTCATGATTAAGAAGCACGCAAAACGAGCTGGAATTCAGAGCCGTATTAATGCACGTATCCTCCGTCATTCTTTCGCATCACACTTGTTGGAGAACGGGATGGATCTAACAGATCTTGCTCAGCTCTTTGGATACGTCAGTTTGGATGCTACTCTTCAATATGCTCACATTAATCGACCAGATTATGTTGAGGTTTACAGGCGATGTCACCCTGGGATCGTCGGAGTCGTGAATCGAGATCAGAATGGGTCGTAAGCGTGTTTTTGTTACAGGCATGGGAATATTCTGTCCACTCGGTAGTGAAATTAAAGAATTTTGGAATAATCTATCCCATGGGAAATCTGGTGTCCATCATATCACCAAATTTGATCCTACTCCTTCCCTGACTAGGTTTGCGGGGGTCATTCAAAATTATGACCCCAAAAGTTATTTTTCACCAAGAGAACAGCGATCTTGTGAAGCATTTGTCCAATATGGTTTGCTTGCAGCAAGAGAAGCAATAGCACAGGCTGAAGTTAACGGCCCCGACCTGTCAAAATGTTCTGTTGTGGTCGGTACGGGAATTGGTGGAATTGTTTCCTACAAGCCAGCATACGACGCACTGTATCTTCCAGATAAAAATAGGAAAATCAATGCGTTCACAATTCCCAAAATGATGAATAATGCGCTCTCAGCGCAGATTGCAATCGAACATGGTTGCGAGGGTCGGAATTTCACCGTAAATACCGCTTGTTCTTCTGGAGCGAATGCAATTGGAATTGGCGCAGAATGGCTTCAGGCAGGTCTTTATGACAGAGTGATTTGTGGAGGAGCTGAAGCGCCTGTTACTTATGAATTACTACGAACATGGGAGGCGATGGGGGTGCTTTCTAGGAGTAAAGAAACTCCGGAACGGGTATGCAAGCCTTTTGCGATGGATCGAGATGGTTTTGTGCTTAGTGAGGGAGCTGCAATGATCGTTCTTGAGGTAGAAGAATCATGTACTCGAAGAAATCAATCACCGATCGCAGAACTGATTGGGTTTGCTTCGAATTGTGATGCAGAAAGTTTAACAAGCCCTGAACTGGAGGGAGTGAGCCATGCGATTCAAAAGGCTCTGAAAGATGCAGAGATATCTCCAATTGATGTGGATTGCATCAACCTACACGGAACGGGTACAAAGTTGAATGATCAAACGGAAGGGGCAGCAATCAAGAAAATCTTTGATGATCGTATCCCTCTTTGTAGTGCAAGCAAGTCGCAATTAGGACACAGCATGGGGGCTGCTTCTGCTATTGAAGCTGTAGTTTCTGTACTATCTATCCAGCATCAAATCGTACCACCAAGCTTGAACTGTCAGCCTGCTGACCCGGCATGTCATCTGCAAAATCTTTATCCAGTTTCACGCAAACATAAAATCCAAAACGTGCTTTCAAATTCCTTTGCCTTTGGTGGCAGCAATGCCTGCTTAGTGTTTCGTTCATGCAACTAAGCGAAGAAAAAATCCGAGAAGTTTGTCTCAAAACAATTGCTCGGGAATTAGATCTCCCAGCGGAAGAAGTGAAACTGAATTCAAATCTAAGAGATGATCTGGATTTGACATCTTTAGATGCGATGAACGTAATTATGGCCTTGGAAGATGAATTTGGTCAGGAAGCTGACATCGAGCAAATCCTGGAACTAAAGACCGTTCAACAACTGGTAGACTATTTATTGAATCTACTACAACAATCGAAGTGATCGTCTGCATCACCTGATTAGAGATGGAGTCTTCATGAAAGGTGTAATTTTAGCGGCTGGGTATGCAACGAGATTTTTACCGGCCTCTAAGACGATTCCGAAGGAAATGTTTCCCCTGATTGACCGGCCAGTGATTGATTTCATTGTTCAAGAGATGGTAGATTCTGGCGTCGAAGACATCCTTTTGGTATCTTCACGCAGAAAAAAGGTCTTAGAAGACTATTTTGATAGGGAAGTTGAGCTAGACTCTACATTTTCCAAGGCGAACTCCATGGAAAAACTGGAGTTAATCAAGCCAACAAGTGCGAACATCTTCACACTGAGACAACAAGAGATGATGGGGACAGGCAATGCCCTCATGCTCGTAGAACCCTTTGTTCAGGATGCGCCTTTTGTGGTGGCGTATCCTGACGACATCGTGATGGGGAATCTACCATTGACATTACAACTAATTGAAGCTTACAAGAAAACAGGCAATACGATCCTAACTGTGGAAGCGCTTCCTGAAGAAGACATCTCACGCTATGGAGTAATTGATCCCGTTAATGAAGGGGAGATCATGGATGTCAGGCAGATGGTGGAAAAGCCAGCTCCGGGGACTGAGCCCAGTAACTATGCGTCTTATGGTCGATACCTGTACACCCCAGAAATTTTTGATGCACTTCGTGCAACAGATAATACGCATGAGCATCAAGGTGAATTCACTCAGACTGAAGCAATTAATCACTTGGCTGCGCAAGGCAAGGTCTCAGCAGTCAAAATGAAAGGAATCCGTTACGATGTTGGGGAGCCCTTGGGATATTTGCTGTCTTCACTACAATTTGGTCTGAGGCAGGATCGTTTTCGGGAAAAGCTAATTGCAGAAATCGAGAGATTGGTCCAGCAGGAAAAAGTCAGGTGATCAGATTGTATTTCAACGAAGTGTAGCTTGTTCCAAAAGGGCGTAAGCCTCACAAGTATCTCTTTCAGGCATAGTTGAATCTGGAAACCACTGCTGAATCAGACATTCTTCTTCGCAGCCTTTCTGCCAGGGGTAGAGGTTGTTTTCATCAGGCCAAATCAAACGAAGTCTGCCATTGGTCATCGGCTTGCCTTGAGGGTCAATTGGGTTTTCCACGAGGATTAAATCAACGCCATCTACAATATCTTCAAAATGGCAGTCGGAATGAAATTTTTCGCCATTAACGACTCGTCTGGCTAATTCATTCAGCAACATTGCAGCGATTTCTTGATTCAGACCAATGAGTTCAATCTCCTGGTGTTCGTAGCTCCAGCTTAGACCAACTGTGTGTGTGAAGAGTTCATCGCGGTAAATTGACGAAATTAGACTCCAACCATACTGATCCAAATCTGCGCGAATCTTTGCATAAACGGTTTCCCGGGTGGGAAAATCAGATGGTTCCATGAAAATCACTTTCGAGGAGTGGTTTCAATCCAATGAAACACACAAACTTGCCAATTACATATATTTTGTAACCAAAGGTCGCAATGGTAGCTCAAATTAAGAAAAAAAGAAAACAAACTCCCTGGCACCGATTGGAGGGCACAACAAATTTTTATCCTCAGTATCTAGATGGGGCAAGAGACCGGGTAACTCCAATTGCACCAGTGCAACCAAGTGAATTCCAGAGGGTGGAGCCTCGTTATCAATTGTCTATGAGTGAAACAAGAGATACAGGACTGGGGCCAATGTTCATGGAAGTAGAATATCCAACTCCGGAACAGCGAGCCAGTGGTTCAGTCAATGCCAAACAGCTTGAAGAAGAAAAAGAACCAGAGCCACTTTTCAGGTGTCCAGTCCATGCGAAGAAAAAAGTGCGGACAGACAAGTGGAGTTAAATGAGGGAATTGTGCCAAATACCCCCTTTGACCATAATCAATTTTTTCTAAGAAGTAGTTCCATACTTGTTGAGTCACGTCCAGGTACTGCGTTCCTCTTTTTGATTGGGAAGACAGATAAATACTGCTAATCAAAGCTTCTGGAAGGCGAATCAACCGATTTTTCGAGAGTTCCTCTCTGAGCAGAAATTCAGGAGGTTGTCCCTGTCCCGTGTCCTCTCTGGGAGTTTCAAGCTTCAAGGCGTGATCATTCTCAGTCCAGCGCCTTACCTTCTCTGGCACACCGAAATCCTGCCGATTGGCTTTAACTCATTTATTGAAAACTCAGGCTCCGCACATTGAACTGCGCGTCGGGGATGGTGCTGTGATTGAGAAGGAAGATATTAATTTTCTCCCTCTTTTGAAACCACACCTATTTCTCTTTGAGCTCAATGTCGAAACTAGGACAAATGCTTGAATATGATTTTCATTCTAAAATAATTTAACTTTTAAGGAGGCTAAGTGAGCAAATCCGTTGACACAGATCTGCCGATTCTTCAATCTATCAGGGATCGCTGGAGCCCAAGAGCTTTTGATCAAAAACCAATTCCAGAGATGGAGTTACAAGCCATGCTCGAGGCTTTATGCTGGTCTTCTTCCTGCTTTATTGAGCAGCCCTGGCAACTTTTGATAACTCATCGTGGTGACGTACGGCACCAAGTCTTGCTGAATTGTATGTCTGAAGGAAATCGAAGTTGGGCTCAACAGGCTCCTGTTTTAATAATGGCAGTCGCCAGATTGCTTTTCACTTGCAATGGAAAGTTTAACCGACATGCTGTTTATGATCTGGGGCAGGTAATTGCCCAGCTTGCAATCCAGGCTACCTTTCGTCAAATTTACCTGCATCAAATGGGAGGTTTCTCAGTAGAAGCAGCTAAGGAGGCTTTTGGTTTGAATCAAAATCAGGAACCCTACACAGTAATTGTAGTGGGCTATTTGGGCGATCCGGATAAACTCACTGAGACACAACGAGAAAAAGAAATAGGACTTCGTCTTAGGCGTCTACTGGATGAAATACTCCACTGAATGTATCAGCTTTATGTACTATCAATTTCCCAAAAAAGATCCTCATTAAATGTAGGAACATGGGTTTCATAGATCCTACAAAATCCTCTTGCTCCCGAATAAGCAAAAATCTGTTCAATCAGGTTATCTGAAGAAGACACTTGGATACCGTAACTGAGTGGGGCAGCACCTTGTGCGAACTCATATGCAACATCTTCCAGGTGAACCCGCCAATCTGTGATCAGAGTGTTCCAATCGTATCCATCGGGTAATTCCTTTCTGTGAGGATGTTTGTCAAAAGACTTGATTCCTGGAAGTGAACCCTCCTCAGCTTGAATTCCTTTAAAACTACATTCTCGATTATGGACTTGGGCAAAAGCTATGGCTGCAAGAGTCCCTTCCCAAAGATTCACAGCATACAAGGGGAGTTGTGGTTCAGTAATTCGTTGCCTGAACCAACTTGTTGAGGAATTTCCTGTCTTAGATTTGTAATCAAGTAAGATAAGATGATTTGAATGTTCTAGGCGATCCACCCGATCGATTCGAACGCTGAATCTCAGTCCGCCTAGTAAAAGTTCACCTTTTTCTTCAGATGCTTTGACAATAAAAGGAATACGACTTTTCTCAAGATCTAACCAGTCGAGGAGCAAGATGTTAAGACGGCGCGCTTCCAGCCTGCGAAATGTTTTTTTTATCATCCCTGGATAATAATTTTCAAAACGCTCCAGAGCAGCCTCGATACTATTTGCTATCCATACTTGGACCTGACACATATCTTTCAAAGAAGATGATCTATGTGCTTGATTCCAAAAGGTCTCAAGAGACCAGTGGACCAAATTCCCTCGTTGTATTGGAGATAGGCCTGCTCGAGGAATAGTCGGATGCTTGGCACCCAAGCGATACTCAGCATAGGCCATTCTGGGGCACAGAGCCTGAGCTTTTAGGACGCTTGTTCCACCTCGCACTGCTGTGCCTAGAAGGAGTGGTAAACCAATGGAATCGGAGAATGTTTCCAAAGTGACTTGATTGTTGGCAAAATCTATCCAGAGCGGATCCAACTGTCTTGAACCTGCTGGCTCTTCGACCTTTTCAGGCCAATTGATCCAGACACTTGGACGTACTTCACGACCCTCAATGGATAAGGGACTACTTAACACTAAATCATTTGTTTGGTTTCCCCATCGTTCTAAAAGATCCTGACTGCTCTTTTCCACCTGCTCAAAATTCATGTAGTTTCGGCTAAGATTATTTTGTAAGGTTGCCGGTAGCAGGTTAGACTTTCTTAACCGTGGGGGAAACTGCTCATTGGTCAACCCACAGATCCAGAGACAATCAAGAGGGAGATCTAAAAGATCCTGAGTATCCATGATCAGAATTTTTTCGGATGCACTATTTTGGATAGGATAGTAAATCCTTTGTTGAAGCCGTCTGCGGGCTTGCTGAAGTAGGGTGCCCAACCGGATAGGCCCGATAATGCTGTCCAATTGAGAAAGATCCTGGAATAACTCGCGCTCTTCATCCCACTCTCTGCCTGGATCCCAGCCTAGCCGTTGGCTTACCGTTCTCAAAAATTCAGTCCATTCTGAAGGCAGCTGTTTCTTGGGTGTGTTTGCGATGAGTTCTTTCAAACCATCAAGTAATTCCAGAAAATGCAGGCAACCAGTTTTTTCAGTTAAATGCCGCAATAGACTATGGTTTACATTGAGAGATTCTTTATCGCGTAGAGCCATTTCCAGTTGAATGAGAGACTCCTGAGAATCTTTAGATTTCCAGAAACTTGAACGAAGTACATGCGAAAGCAGCTCAAAAGGGATTTTGAGATAGCTTGAGCTGGAGAGTAGTTGTAGGATTTCCCACCAATGACTCAGATGTTGAAAAGCCTTTAATTCGAAGAGAGGTTGACCGGTCATTATTTGGTAGACATCATGGCTACATTCAGTTTGCCATTCAAAATCTGGTATCAACTGTTCATCCAACAATCGCCTCACAGTTTGCTGAAGCTGAGAAAGTCCCGGGATCAATAAAGCCAATCTGGCTTGAGGTTGTTTCTTTCGAACTTTGGCAAGCCAGTCAATAGCAGTTCGAAGCTCAGACTCCTGATCTGCGAAGCAACGAATTGTGGGTTTTTTAGATTTAAGCTTAGCTATTTGCCAATCGAAAAAAGTGGAGGTGCGCAATTTGAGTGATTGTTTCAGTTCATCAAGTAATAAATCTTCACCTTTTCGAAAGCCGACGAACCAAAATTTTTCAGGAATAGGAATTTTGTCTTCCTGAATCCATTTCAGGCATTTAGATATTAGGTCTGCTTCGGTCCACCAGCCCTCGGCTTCACAAAGATCTGTGAATGCTGTTTGCCATTTCGTGAATTTCTCCCAAGTGTGGTTGGGCTGAAAGTCTTGATGTCCTGACCGCAGATGAATTTGCCACAAACGATTGGTTTCTTGAACAGTTCGAACCAAAGGCAAAATTTGCAGAAAATCTATTGAATCCTTGAGGTCCTTCCTTAGGATTGTCTCCCAAACCAGTTGCTCCTCGCGCTTTTGTAAAACCCTATTGAGGTTTTCTGGAAAACCTATCTGCTCATACATCAATGCTTGATTTGCTAGTTGCAATAGCCATTGCTCAATCTGCATGACCTGGGGTGGTTTCCAGACAGCTGAATTGTCTGGCCTCAGGTACTCGTAAAAGTATTTCCTAGCAATTGGGATGCTGTTGCTATGAGCCAATAAGATGCAGGGGAGTTTAGAGGATGTCATCAGGGCTGAGAAGGAGCAAAGGTATTGGCCTCAGGGAAGTGAGGCCAGCCTGGATTTATTTTTTATTTGGTGAACTGGCCGATACCTTTGGACTGCATTGCATCCAATAACTCGGTCATAATCTTTGGATCATCAATGGTTGGTGGAACGGACACATCTGTTTCAACAGCTAGACGACGGATAGTTTTTCGCAGGATTTTTCCAGAACGAGTCTTGGGGAGTCGAGCCACAATGGCGGCCTGACGAAAGTAAGCTACAGCACCGATTTTTTGTCGAATTAGCAAAATAAGATTTTTCTCAATCGATTCGGGTTCTGTAGTAACTCCATCTTTCAAAACTACAAAGCCTACTGGTACCTGTCCTCTCAACGCATCATCAATTCCAACTACTGCACATTCAGCAACGGCATCATGTGAGCCAATCAGCTCTTCCATTTCCCCGGTTGAGAGGAGATGGCCAGCTACGTTGATGTTGTCATCAGTCCGTCCCATCACGAAGACATAGCCATCTTCATCAAGATACCCTCCATCAGACGTGCTGTAGTATCCAGGAAATTGATCAAGATAAGATGCTTTAAATCGATCATGATCCCCCCAGAGTGTCGACAAACAACTTGGTGGAAGAGGTAGCTTGATGACGATGTTTCCTTGGGTATTTTTGGACACCTCATATCCCTCTTCATTCATGATAGTTACGTTGTAACCTGGAGAGGGTAGCGTTGCGGAACCACTCTTTGGCAGATGTGGTTCCAATCCCATTGGGTTCCCAGCGATGGACCAACCCGTTTCGGTCTGCCACCAGTGGTCCGTGATCGGAACCTCCAAGATATTTTGGAGCCAGGCATAAGTTGGGGGATCCAATCTTTCACCGGCTAGGAACAGTCCTTCTAGTGAGGAAATGTCGTATTTTTTCAAAAATTTCGCATCAGGATCCTCTTTGCGGACAGCTCGGAAAGCTGTCGGTGCTGTGAAGAATTGATTGATCTTGTGCTCTTCGATCATCCGCCAAAATGAGCCTGGATCTGGTGTTTTGACGGGCTTCCCTTCATAAACAACTGTCGTACATCCATGAAGTAGTGGCGCGTAAACAATGTAGGAGTGGCCAACTACCCAACCAACGTCTGAGGCCGCCCAATAAACGTCACCAGGTTTGGCATTATATATGGTTTTCATACTGTAGCGCATCGCCACAGCGTGTCCTCCATTATCCCTAACCACACCTTTGGGTAAACCTGTCGTACCAGAAGTGTAAAGAATATAAAGGGGATCCCACGAATCAACTGGAACTGGTTCTGTCGGATGTGCAGATGAAAGTTCAGTTTCCCAATCCAAATCTCTCCCATCCTTCATATTGACAGTTAGTTGGGGTCTTTGAAGAACCAGGACCTTCTGAGGTGGAAAGTTTGATTTTTGAATCGCTTCATCAACAAGCGGTTTGTAGGGAACTACTTTCTGAATTTCAATTCCACAGGAAGCTGTTACCAATAGCTTTGGACAGGCATCATCAATACGAATTGCCAGTTCATTTGGGGCAAAGCCACCAAATACTACTGAGTGAATGGCTCCAAGTCGGGCGCAGGCCAGCATAGTGATGATGGCTTGTGGAATCATCGGCATATAGACAATAATACGATCACCTTTAACAACGTCGTGATTTTTCAGGACTCCTGCAAATCGAGCAACCTCATTACGTAACTCTAAATAGGTAAAAGTCTCTTGTTGGCCAGTAACGGGGGAGTCATAAATTAAGGCAGCTTGCTCAGCTCTTCCTGAATTAACATGATGGTCTAGCGCGAGGTAGGAGGTATTCAACTTACCGCCATCAAACCAGCGATAGTATTGGTTATCATCTTGAGAAAGAATTATTTCTGGGAATTTAAACCAATCAATTAATCCAGCCTGTTTTCGCCAGAAAGCTTCCGGGTTTTTAATAGATTCTCGGTGCTCTGCCTGGTAGTACATGGGCTCTTCCCAGAATAAAATTTTGATGAGGTTTCATGGCACGCTTGCTTGCCGTTGTGGTAGGGAGCGTCCCATGCCATTCGCGTTAATTTAATATTGTAGCAATTTCTAAATTGTTTGTTGACGGAGAAGAGCAGGAATCGAACCTATCAATGACTGTTTTAGAGTCATACATACGGGTTTGAAAAATATTTGTAATTAAAATGGATTTATAAAAATACTTTCCGATCTAAATCTGTGGAAACGCCAAATGTTAGATAGAAACTCTGAAATAGCATCCATCAAATCAGCTGGGCCTACGCCCCTCAGCCAAGTCCTTATTGGCTGGTTGGGCCATGAAAAAAATTACGTTCAGGAACCGACCAACTTTTCTGGTGTTTATATTCGCCGTGGAAAGAAAAGAACAAGCGTCTTTTAATCAGCTAAATATTAATGTGCAAGCAACACATGGATCGTCTTGGGACGATTTCAGAGAGTTGGGCTGCAGAGGTAGCCGCTTTAGAAAGGACAAGAAGACAAGATGGTTTAAAGCCAAATTCAGATCCTCCTCTTACACTAGAATTCAGAAGACACTGCTTCTCAACTACCACATTTAGAAGCCAAAAGTGCAAAAGAACCGTCTATCTCAGAGTTATTTGAAAAATATATCAATCTGAAGAAACTAGAAAAGGGATCAAGCGGTTTCAGCTATGAACGAGTCATGAGATAACATCTCAAAAAGGACTTCAGTCAATTAAAGACAGAATGATTTCTGAAGTATCCTTTGAGCGCATGCTGAGTCTCAGAAATGATTTACGAGTTCTAGGACTGTCTGCAAAATCAGTCCAGAATATCCTGAGCCTGAATACCAACTACACAATTTTGCAGGTAGTCAGGGGCTGGATCTTGGTGATCCAAGGCTATATTGCAATCTAAGCCAAAGAGTTCTGAGATCATGACCCACACTAGTGAAAGACTTTCTGAAAAGGAACTGCTAAGGCATCTATGTACAAAGATAAGCTTGGAAACAGGCTGTGTATTTTCTGGTAGCAATGGGAATCCTATTTCCAAAAGACAAGTATGTATTGACAATTGGAACAAGCAGACCACGGAGAAAGCAAGAATTTCAAAGACCTTTCGGCTGCTACATTGTTGGAGACATCACTTTGGAAGTGTTCATGCTGCAAACGGGACTCCTATGCCAGTACTGAAGAGATTAATGCGCTATTCTGATACAAAGACACCCATCGTTTAGATTGAGATCAATCAACAAGAGTAGGAGAGTGCTGTAAAAAAACTTTGGAACTACTGAATTTCCATTTCATTTGGACAGATAACCCAAAATATTCTGAATGTCTGTATGAAATAAAATTGTTTTTGTAGTGAGATTATAAAGTTTGACAGAGGTAATGATTTTTTTACCGAG
>MDTD01130806.1_pt1 | contig 11522 bp, 8 predicted proteins | sample 811221 | NCBI WGS metagenome assembly MDTD01 (sample SAMN05326646, study PRJNA326480) | marine metagenome | isolation source: seawater | place: Pacific Ocean: South West | collected 2011
AGACCGGCTTGAACTTCTCATCAACCAAACTATATTTGGTGTCATTGCGACATACGCTATATGCACCATATGCTGGAATGATAAAGTCATAACAAGGGGATACTAGAGAACCGGATTTATTGATATAAAAGGCTTTCCCATGGTTTCCATCCTTTCTGACGAAACGCACCATCGCCCTGTCTCTCTCGCCAAAAGGACCCGCATAGAAATACTGAGGTTGAATCCTGACTTCCCCATTGGAATCTTTATATCCCCAGAGCGTTCTCTTTCCCTGGCGAACGGAAAAGCTATACCAGCCAGATTGCCTCTTTGAACTTCTTTTGTAGTCATACCTCAGCGTCTTAAGAACTTCCGGGTCTGTCTCTTTGCGCAATGAGTTTATCTCTATGGCAAATGCAATTTCGCTGCTGTGCTTTTTGAAGACAGGTATAAAACCTCTACGGGCGCTAGAGAAATAGTGTTCTCCTAAGGGCTCTATAAATTTGCCATCAGAAAAAAGACCACTCTGCTGATCCGAACGAACAGCAAAAATGCACTGCCGGGGTAGAGCATTAACAGGCTCAATCAATTTGACGGCATCGGGGAAATACAGTTTGTCTATCTTGTACTTGCCGGGAACCGTATGTGACACCTCTTGTCCATCGGTATTAAAAATCCGCGAAATGATCTTCTTGCTACCGGCGGCGCGCTGAAAAGCGATATATAATCCATGCCCCTGGGCAATGATGCCAGTGTATTTGAATGGGATGATCTCTTTGCCGCTCTTATCTACTAGAGCCATCTCATGATTGCTAATAGCAAAAGCGCTAGGGCAAAGTGCCGTCAGTAGTAGCGAGAAGAGAAATAGGATAGAAGAAGCTGTAGCGCTAATTCCTGTTCCCGCTAAGAGAACTTTAGCTTTGCTCCAGTTCCTAGCAGCCAGCATCTATTACCGACCCTGGCGGATCAATTTTAGCACCCCTTCGCTTCCGACCTTTCCGGTGGCAAGGATAGTGGTGGCGATGGTGATCGTCATCAAAAAGAGCATGGCGATGGTGGCATGCATCTGGTTGCCCTGACCCATCATACCGGTGAGCCAGGGAAAGAGGATACCGCCGGGGACACCAATAAGCATCATGATACTGGTTACGGTTCCGATGCTGCTGGGATATTTACTGGTGCCGGCAGCGATTATATTCGGGAACACCGGTCCAAAGCCGAGACCGAGCACGAATACCAAAGATAGAGCCAACACCGGCAGCTCTGGCGAGGCTAGTAGCAGGGACAAACAGGTGGCAGCCAGGGTGAGGGCACCCACTATAATTGTCAGAGATGAATAGTGCTTGCATAGCTTTATTGCGGTGAGACGACCAAGGGTCAGACCGGTCCATAGAGCGGTCATGCCGAACGAGGCGAAGGACTCTTCTAAAAGGCAGCTCTCTTTCAAATATACAAAAAGCCAGGCAGCAGCCGAAGACTCAATGCCGACATAGAAAAATAGCAGTAGAGCAAATCCCCAGATATGGGGCTCTCTGATAAGTTTATCCCGCTCCGACTTGCCCGACTCGTCTTTTATCACCAGCCGGTCTTTCAAAGAATAGAGCACATAACCGATGGCCAGCGCGCAGAGAGCACCGGCTAAATAGACGGTGCTGTAAGAGATGGAGGTAGCCATGGCACCAAAGGCGATGAGCGGGCCTATTAAGGCACCGATACCATAAAGGGTGGCGTACTTACTGAGAGCGGAGCCTGGATTGCTCCCACTCAATCTGATCACGCAGAGGGTGCCGCAGGGGATGGAGAGCCCGGCGCCCAGACCGACAAAGAGGGCTCCAAGCCAGAGCATGTAGGCACCGGAGGCAAGAGCGATGGTGACAAATCCGGTGGCATAGCAAAGAGCAGCCGCCACCATGCAATTTTTGCCACCCAGACGGCTGAGCACCATCGGTCCTACCAGAAGCATAATTAAAAGACCGCAGAAATAGACCGAGAACATGAACGCGGTCTTGACCAGGCTGAGCCCTTGTATAAGCGCGATGGTTGGAATCAGGGGACCAAGCCAACCGGAGCTCAAGCCCCTTAGTAGACGGATAGCGTAAGCCGAGCTAATAAGAGTGCTTGCGAACTTGCGGTCTTTATATTCTTCTGTAGAGTGCTTTGTACTGGATTCCATTTTTAACTCCGAATATCTCCGCTTGCTCCTACAGGGTCTCTAACGCTTACTCTATGTCGATGCCGCCGGGATGCGCTTCACCCGTCGGGGGGAGAGTAGCACGTATGCCAGAGCCACAAAGGGTAATACCACACAGGCAAGAATTGCTTCTTTGTACCCCAATCCAAAAGCGGTGGACAGGGTTGAGATCACAGTTCCGGCTGCGGCGCCGCCCCACATGGCCAGGTTGTAGGAGCCCATGGCCGTGCCCCGGGTCTTCTCGGTGCTGGTCTCAAACAGAAGAGCTATGCCCACTGGTGCCACAGCCGCCCAGGCGATTCCCAGGAAGATGCCGGAGAGCATCACCGAGGTCGAAGTGAGGGCGAAGGCAGAGAGAATGCAACCTATGGCCTGGAAGATAACAGTTGGGATTGCCACCAGCCTGGCGCCAAAACGCTCCACCATACGGCCGGCAAAATAACGCAAGAGTACGCAGGTGAAAGCGCTGACGCTAAAAAGCAGCGCACCGTTTGCGATACCGCGCTCTTGAAAAGCCAGTATAGCCAGGGAGAGATTGACACCACCTTGCAAGGTACATGCCATGATGAAAGCCATGGACGGCAGCCAGGCAGCCCGCACATAAACTTTGCGCTTCGAAACCCGGGCTTTTGTCTGGGGCTTATGGTCAAATTTCTTGGGAAGGGTCATGACCAGGGCGAGAGCCACGAAGTTCAAGAGCGACGCGTAGAGGAACTGTTCGTAGCAGACCCCTGATTGCCAGAGCCAGACACCAAAGGCTGGTCCGGTGGCAAAAGCGAGGTTGCCGACGATGCCCATGGAAGAGACCGCGCTCACTTTTCTATCCCCTTCGAACATGGCACTTACATATGCGAACTGGGCGGTCATAAAAGTGATAAGCCCGATGGAACGCATCGCCATCTCAATATAGGCAGGGACCACGCCATGAACCGAACCCATGACAACCAGAGTGAGGGCGCAGATCATTGCAGAAACTCGCATAACCTTGAGACGGCTTACCCGGTCCACCATGATGCCCACGGGGATGCTGACCAGGAGCCCGGCGAACATACCGGCTCCCATGACGATGGAGATCAAGCTCTCGCTCACCCCCTGATCGCTGAGAGCAAGCGGCATAGAACCCATCGGAATACTCGATGAGATCTCGCAGAGCAAAGCAGCAATGAATAGGAGGGTATAAGTCATCAAAAGATGGTAACACCGACCCCTTGGATACCCAATAGGTCGCAAACCATCGTAAACATTAATTCAGCAAGCCCTGGCGGGATTTTTGCAGCGACTAATCCCTGCCGTTGTCAACAGACACACCCCAAAAGACAGCCAGGGACCATCGCTAACTCCATAACTAAATTGGCCGGTGAAAGTTTCACCGGCCAATTTAGACCATTATCTTTTAATCTGCTGCCTACTTATAAGAGAAGAGTTTCACCCACCAGGGTTGTCTCAGCTGACTCACTTCCCGGCGCAGACTCTCAATATACTCTTCGTCTTTCTCGGACTTTTCCCTGGCCTCCCGGCGAGTTTCTTCCAATTCGGCTTGCATTTTCGTCTGCATGTCTTCCGCTTTCTTCTCCACGGAGCGGATGATTGAATTGGACAACTTGGTCACTTTCTCTGCCATCACCTGCTCGAACTCCAACTGTTCGATCTGCTTTCTGAGGGCAAGACTTTCAAAGTGCTTGAGCTTGAACTCTTCGTCTCTCTCCCGGGCCTGTTTCTGGAAATCCGGCAGTAACTTCAACTCTCGACCCATACGCTTAAGTTCCAGATCCTTTTCGATAAGGAGCGCAGTCTGGGCTTCGATATGGGTGATAAGCGGCTGGATGTATTTGGAGAGCGTGAAAGAGACTGCTTCCTTACGACGGATGAATTCATCATTGTCCAATCTGGGCGCGCACTCTTCGATGACGACAGCGTCTTCCGGCTCGCAGAAGAATGCGCGGGAAGCATCGATCTCCACATCACTCTTAGACTCTGTTTTTGTAGAACTCTTTCGGTTGTCACCCTGCTCTCTAACTCTCTGTCTCTCACGAAGTCTGGCTGTTTTACGCCTCTCCTCTCTGAGCTTCTCGGCGATCTCAGTGGGTGAAAGACGATTTACCCGCCCATCGGTTGGTGGAGCAAAATTGAGGGTGACACTGTTATCGCCACCACCGGCCAGCCAGTCCGTGTCGAATGTGGGAAGTTCAGGCTTCATATACGAGAATCCGAGACTTGGTGCCGTCTCTTCCGCGCTTACCGTGTGTCCGGAGCTTCCTACTTCCACATTCCTTGACTGACTGTATTTCTCGCCCATAAGAGACCTCAATATAAAAAACAGAAACCGACTGATTTATTATAAGGGATGGTGCAAAAATGTCATGGTGTTGAATGTAGTTTCAGCTTCTTTGACCGATAAATAATTGATGATACCAGCGACAGTGTTCTAATCTCGCTTGATTTTGAAGAGGGTCTTCTCTGCCGGACGTGCTTTAATGGCGGAGGCGGACTTCCTATCCGACTCCGCCTTCTCTTTCTCTCCCAGGGCATCATAGGCTCTCGCTCTGGCTTCATAAGCCAATCTCGCCTGGTCGGGACTATTTCTTATTACTTTGCTGTAGTCTCGGATAGCGGCTTTGAACTGTTTACGGCCGGCAAAGATATCGCCTCTGGTTCTTATCGAATCGTCATCTTTAGGATTGCTCTCAATTATCGTATTTAGATCTTTGAGAGCCTCATCCTCGCGACCAAGCATTCTGTACGCTCTTGCCCGAGCTGTCATGGCATCGGTCTTTTTCTTAGCCAGGAAAACAGCTTTATCGTAGTCTTTAAGAGCCTTTTCGATCTCATTGTTGCCTTCGTACATTATGCCGCGGTCTATATAGGCATTCGGGTTCTCATGGGACATCTGGATATTTTTCGTGTAGTCGATCTCCGCTCTTTCAAAGTCCCCGGTGAGGTTATACAATGCCCCACGAAACCTGACATTATCCCGGTCATGGGGGTCGAGTCGAATCGCCCTGGTCAGGGCGCTAATGGCCCGGGGATAGTCTTTTTTACCATCATATAGCTTTGCCGTGTACTCATAGAGATCGGCACTTTCAAATCCAAGAGCGACTGCCAGATTCATCTCCTTCAGGGCGATGTCATCGTCGCCGGTGGCGGATGCCGAAAGGGCTTTGCCTCGTATATAGTGCGCCTTGCCTGAGTTCTTGTTCAACTTCAAAGCGGCTTCTGCCAGGTTGGCCGAATCGGAATAAGCCTTCTGTTTGAGCGCTTCCTGAGAAGCACTTAAATAGTCTTTGAAAGTTTTGAGCGGTCCGCGCTTTTTCTTGGGCTTGTATTTATTTTCCGCGTAACCATCAACAACGGAAAAGATCGGATCCGGTTCATAGGAAACTTTAGCGGGTTTTACATCTTTGCCGCTTTCTTCCTTTTTACCTGTGTCACAACCATTGAGGACCAGGACACAGGGAAGCAAAAGTACCGCCAGGCAACTGGAAAGATGCTGCGAATTCTTAGATGGGGTTACCGGCTTAGAGCATGAAAAGATCACTTCTCGGGAGCCTCGTGAATCTATTTAGAATATATCACAAAGGCTTCTCCACCCAATTCTTATATACTATCTGTCTCGCATCCAGAACCACTGTTTAAATGTTTTAGAACTTGTGGTGTTTGCTTTGCGTTGCATGGAGTTGTATAAATCCGCCGTGGAGAAAGTCACTCTGGTGGCAGGGTCTATACCGGCTTCTAAGAGCTGTTCACGCGTGGCGAAGTCACTGATCTGTCCCCAGGAATTGTCCACCTCCACGGTCTTACTCACAGGGTCGTAGCCGGCAATCATCATCAGATGCTGACCACCGGTGGGCATGGCTATGGTGTTTGGATCTTTTCCTTCATTGATCGCTTTTTGCTGCTCTTTTCTCTGCTTAACTATTGAAGTTTGCAGGTCCACATATATCGGCCACCGACCTTCTTTTTCAACATCGGCAAGTCCGCTCTCCAGATCACCAAGACTGGACCACTTCTCGCCACCCAGGGCCTCGTATATGTCATTTTCACCTACATAACGGGTGCTATGGGCGAAAGCACGACCTTCCAGGGTCTCTCCGGAGATCTGATTGTAAACATCCAGGGCCTGGGACATGAACAAACCGATTCCGGTGTTCACTTCCAGAGAGTTATCAGTGTAGTTCTTAGCCAGTACAAAACGCTCACCATTGGCACCGGTTTTGATAAGACGGCAGCCGTTGTCACCGGACTTAGCATCTCGCAATTCATAAGAAATTGATTCACCATTGAGCTGATTTCCGGAGAACCTATCCTTGCCCTGTCTCTGGTAATGGACATTGTAGGCGGTGACATCCCAAACTTGGGAGAGCCAGGACCGCGTACTGTCACCAGGAGGGAAGTTAGCCTCCGGGCTATCTTTTCTAACTTGCAGGGAATCTAGAGGAGGAGTTATGGTACTACCGTCAGCGGTCTTAAATGAGCCGGTATGGGCTATGTCCGCCATCAATCCCGCCACCACCGAGGGTCTATTGTGCAACAACATGCCTCTCAGATGGGTAACGCTGCAGGAAGGATTGGAGCCCTGATCGTTACTCTTTTCATTCACCCCGTGCCATAGCATCTGCTCGGCAAGGTCCGCTCTCTGCTCCGGACTCATCACCGCATCCGGATCGTCTGCCATTATTCTTCTTGTCTCCTGCAAGAACTTCTGTAGCTCCTGCTCCGAATGACCTTCGCTCTCCATGGCGACTATATTGTCCAGCATTCTTTGCTTCTGGCGGTCTTCCAAATGTTCGTTGACAGCAACCGCTTTTGAGAATTGGTCAGGGGCTTCATAGGCCTTACTAGAATCCAGGGGCTGATCTTGCCAGGCGCCATCCGCGTCTCTGGTCCAGAGGCGGTTTTCACCTGCTTGCTCCATAGAGACCGGCTCACCACTTTCATCATAGATCATTCTGGTGCCGCCAATATTGCTCTCCAGAAGGGTGTCGTTCAGTTTTGTCTCAGTGACATCGCCTGTGGTATCTGTGATCAAATCCCGGCCATTCGATACTTCTCTTCTATAGCCGGTATCCAGATTCTCAAACTTGTAAGTTAACTCACCCCTGTCGTTCTGACTGACTTCGATGGTTGCTTGCTTGGGAGCGCCGTCCAGTTTGTAGGTGTTGTCTGATTGATGGCGCCAGGTAAAGACTTTGCCGTCTTCATTCTTAACCTTCATTTCCAGGGGCTGCTCAAGACTGTCGACACCATCTTCGAAACCACCTTTGAATTTGAAGGTGCGTTCGGTGGCGTCCCCTTCGGCTTTGAAGGTGAATTCCACTGTGCCGTCCGGTCTATGGGTCTCGTGACGACCATTGCTTCTATAGAGGTTGGTGACATCCTTGTCCTGGCCGCTCAGAGCTGTCACCCGGAGATCGCCGGTGGAGCCGTCCAGAACTACTTTGCCATGCCAGCCCGTACGAGAGTTGGGATCCTGGGACCAGAGATTCTCTCCCACCTTGAAGAAAGGACTCTTCAGATTGGCTTGCTTCAGCTCTCCGTTTTCCCAGGTGTAGCTATTGTGATCGCCGGTGGGCTTGTATAGGTCGCTGGGCTGATTACCGGCAAATGCGTTCTCGTCGGCATACTTAAGGACACTGCCATCCGGTCTGGTGCGCAGGACCGTGCCGTCATCCAGGGTAAGCTTGACGCTCTTATCCGATTGGGGCTCGACTTCCTGGATCTTTCTATCAGCGTTTTCAGCCGACTGGGCATCTCCTTTGTTCTCGCCGGAAAGCTCTATCACCCCTGAGGTTATATCCTCGCCTGTGCCGTCGGTCAGGCTCCAGCTTCCGTCATCGCTCCTCTTCCACTGCCCTTTTCCATCGGCGCTGGCAAACTCTTTCGGCTCCGCCTTAACCTCGGTATCAGGTCCGGCTTCCTCTGTCTTGACTTTGACTTCCGAATCTACTTCCGCATCTACTTCTGCATCTACTTCTGCATCTACTTCTGCATCTATTTCCGCGTCGACTTCTGTCTCAGTCTCCGGCTTCTCGCCATCTAATTTGCCAGGTAGAGATGATTCGGACTTTTCGGGAGAATCATCGACACTGTCATCCTCTTTTTCTCCTTCCTCTTTTTTCGCAGGAGGCTCCGGAACAACTGTATCGAGCTTCAACTCTCCGACTTTGAGCCATACGTCCGACTGCTTGAAGAAAATACCCTTCGATAGAGTATCGGCTGTCTGTACTTTATTGATTCTTTGCCCTTCCAGCTTCGGGCCCTGGGTCTCGTCTTTGGTCTCGTCTTTGGTCTCGTCTTTGGTCTCGTCTTTGGTCTCGCCCTTGTCCTCAGGTCCTTTCGCCAGTACATTATCCGGGCTGAAGTCGGACTTCTCTTCCCCGGCAGTCTCTAACAGGGGAGAGCCGAATTCTTGTATACCGTGAAGGTCCAGAAGGTCGAGGCCCGAAGACCCGCTTTCATAAGCATCATCACCAGCTGAGTCGGATACATCGTCGCCGGTGCCAAGAACCAGGTCATAGTAATTGGTCTCGCGACCGGGTTCGGAAGCTCTGGGCTCTGTATCCAATCCGGCACCAGCACCGGTAGGCTCGGCATCATAAGGTCGAGTCATAAAATATCTCAGAGTGGAAAAAACAGGGGGATTGTTGACTATGGCAACTATAGGGATATTTTGTTGCCAAAATGTGCCCAGATCCTTCCATATCTGCGGGAAATACGAATTCCCTCTCCGAAAGCAGGCTCCTGACCGCCTGCAATATCCCAAGGAAAGCGCATGAATAGCAGCTTTCATCTATTACCGCAAGAATCCCTACGGATGCCTTAGAGCTTTAATCTAAGAATTCACAGATCAGATGATCCTTTACTGAGTATCATGAGGATGACGCCATAGGATACCCAGGTGGCGAAGAAAAGAAATAGAAGGGCTATATAGATTTTTAAGGGGTCTACCATGGATCTGCTTCTCTAAATTGTCTGCTTGGGGCTCTATTAATCAAGGTTATCGAGGTGGCGATGCCCTGTAAATCAGCAAAGGCGTATACACGCTTTCGTGTAACCCGCCCCCTCTATCTCTTGCCAGATAGAGCATCCGGGGCTTTTGACGAACTCAATTGAAGCAAAAAATTCCGGCAAAATCCGGGCAAAACTTAATAACGCAGCTGAGATTCAAATTCTATTCGCTATTATTCGCTGCCTGAAAGCAGCGGATCTTTTCTGGAGAGAAGCGAATAGCAAGCATCCACAAGCTTAAATGTGGGTACAAAGTCGCCCACGGTCTCATTCTGATGATAGAAAACCACAGTGTCATCGGAATCGACTAGAATCGCACCACCCTGTTGCCAGTTGTCACCTTTGATCCCGTCCTGACTGTGACCGGATACCAAGGCCTTGAGTTGATCAAAAATGCCTTTGAATCCGAGGGTTCTCAATATGGAACGCTTAAATCCAGCCGCTTCATATGCTTTTAAACTCGGGTCAGTGACCACGTTCACATGATCTCGATTCAGTTTATAGCGTTGGAAAAATCCTGCTATATGCCTGGCTTCACCGTTGCCTACCAGTACCAGATTCAAGCCCAGATCATTTAGCTCTTCCACCCGAGGGGCAAGGTCTTGCATGTGCATGCTGCAACCCAGGCAGCCGAAGTGTCGAATAAATACAAACAAAACCGGTCTCTCGGGGCTCTTTTCCATGAAGTCGCCCAGACGCATGGCGCCGCCGTCTTCGCTTAAAACACCGGCATCGACCAGACCCTGGGGCAGGCGCTTACCGATTTTGACTTTCTCTTGAGACTCGGACATTTGAGCGATGGATAGATCCGCAGGGACAAAACAGAATCGTTTCGATAGTATCAAAGATAGCTGATCGTGAACAGGGAGATATTATCAGTTTCCCAGAAGGGCAGTGTTAGAATTGATGAGCCACTTCGCGCACCGATTTGAAACATCCGGTTAGCTGGAACAGCCTTAAATGCAGCCCGTAGATATCTTTCTCAATATCGCCAACTGCCTTTCACTGGCATCGTATATAGTGAAAGACATTCTAGTGCTCAGGTTGCTTACTATAGTCGCCGCCATAATTGTTCTTCCCTACATTCTCTTCAGACCCGAGCCACTCTATACGGCACTATGTTGGAACGGTCTTTTCCAGGCGGTTAATATCTATCGGGTGGTGCTTTTGCTCAAAGAGCGAAAACCGGTCTACTTTGAGGAGCGTGCCCAGGCGCTCTATGACCGGGAGTTCTCTTCGCTTAAAAGTCATCAGTTCGCCAAGCTGGCTAACATTGCCCACTGGAATGAGATCGAGGCAGGGGAGAAAATATTTAAATCTGGCGATGTCCTGGACCGAGTACTTTATCTCGAATCGGGAAGGTGCGAAATCAAAAGAGAGGAAGCGATTCTAGATTCCAGAGGCAAAGGTGACTTCATCGGGGAAAGCTCCCTGTTCTCGGAAAGTCCTATTAAGGCAGATATCGAAGTAGCCCAGCCGGTCTGCTATGTATCCTGGTCCAAAGATGATTTGAACAAAGTGCTCATAGATTACCCCGACCTCCACGTGGCTTTCCAGAAAGTGGTCAGCCAGTACCTGATTCGCAAACTGGAGGAGGGTAAATACTGATTCTTTAATAAAAAATTGAAGGAGAACAAATTGATCGGAATTCTAGGCACAATAATAGAGGAAGCCGAATAAGAAGACCGCAATAAAAAAGAGCGAGGCTATGCGCTACCCAATAGATGGTTTACCCGAAAATCTGAGTGCCCGAGACTACTATGAACTGGGGCTCAAGTACCGTCTTGCCGGCTGGGTGGGAGTAGCCCGGGCCGCTTTACAGAAAGTTGTGGAGATGGAGTCTTTACTAGAATCTTCCAGCGAGGAGAAAAGCCTCTCCCAGAAAGCCCGCAAGGTCTTGAAAACACAACTCCCCCGGGTGCCGGTTCCCCAGGAAGCCGAACAAAGAAATATTGAAGGCTTCAATCTGATGCACAGCGACAGAGAGAAGGCCAAGGGTGTTTTCCAGGAATTGATGGCGACCTACCCCGATTTTGAGTGGCCGTTCTCAAACACCGCTCGACTAAAGTTGAGCGAAGGTGATCTGGAAGGAGCCAAGAGCATAGTCAAATATCTATTAACGGTGAATCCGGATCTTCTCAGCGCCATAGACCTGATGGTGCGCATCTCCATCGCCGAGAGAAACATGGAGGAGGCGCTCACCTACCTGGATCGTGCCCTGGAGCTATATCCCCATGAAGATGAATTCAAGCAACTCAAGCTGGCGATAAAATTGCAAGCCCACGGTGAGCCGCCGGATGTGATACCAGATGATCTATCGCCGGAAGAGTTTTACGCTCTGGGCATG
>MDTD01133490.1_pt1 | contig 11522 bp, 11 predicted proteins | sample 811221 | NCBI WGS metagenome assembly MDTD01 (sample SAMN05326646, study PRJNA326480) | marine metagenome | isolation source: seawater | place: Pacific Ocean: South West | collected 2011
GCTGATGATGATTTTAAAAAACTACAGGATGCTAGAAATAAGCAGCTTGAATGTCATCCGCATCATTAAAAAAGATAATTCCCTGTAAAAAAGATCAAGCAGTAGAAATGGTTCTTGATATTGAAAAATATCCTGAATTTGTCCCTTGGTGTATTGAAGGTAAAGTTTTTGATAGAAATGAAAGCGCAGATTTAATTACGTTTAATGGGGATTTAAAAGTAGGTAAAAGCATCTTGAATGAAACTTTCTCAAGTCATGTGTCTTATTATAAAGAAAAAGATACCATAATAGTAAATAATCTTGATGGACCGTTAAAACATCTCAAAAATGAGTGGAAATTTAAAGAAATTAATAATTCTACACAGCTGGAATTTTTTATAGATTTTGAATTGAAAAATCCAATATTGAATGGGATAATGAAAAAATCTTTTGAGCTTGGTTTGAATAAAATTGCCAAGGCTTTTGAAGAAAGGGCAATTAAATTATACAAATAATGTTTACAATATCCTCTTTATTAATTTTATTTATTTTAACTTTTAAATTTTTATCCTCATATATAAAAACAATTAGAACCGGAGACCCTAACGAGACAAATTTGACATATTGGATGTTTTCATACGATTTCAAATCTCAAAATAAAGAGTGGGTTCCAGAAGATAAAAAATTATTACAAAGAAAAAGGAACAGAAATTTTTTAGTTTTTATACTCTATATAATTGCTTTTAGTATCTTCTTATTGCTTAATAGTTTTACCGCACATCTTTTGGATGTAATTGTTAATCCAGAGTTTAGTTACCCAGTTTAATCATTTTAATAAGTAAATTTAAACATTTTTTTACTGTTTGATTTTGAATATAAGCTCTTCCATTATTTTTAAAATTACATTTATTGATAGCAACTTTTTTTCCAATTCTAATTCCAATATAGACTAATCCCACTGGTTTTTGTGCAGAACCACCTTTAGGTCCAGCTATACCTGTTACTGAAACACACACTTTTGACTTACTAATTTTACTTAAATTATTCACCATTGATAGACAACACTGAACACTTACAGCACCGTATTTCTTTATAATTTTACTTGGCACTTTTAATAAATTTGTTTTAGCATGATTGGAGTAGGTAACTAAACCTAAAGTAAAAACTTTAGAAGATCCACTAACTGATGTTATCGCACCAGAAAGCATCCCACCAGTACAAGACTCAGCAACGGCAATTTTAAGCTTTTTTCTATTAAGTAGAGAAACAATTTTTTTATTTAAAATCATGGGAATATCTTAGATTTTATTATCATAAAAATTATTAATGTAAGCACAACATAAAGGCCTGCAATTACATCGTCAAATATTACGCCAAAACTATTTTTAAATTTTTTATCAAAAAAATTAACTGGAAATGGCTTTTTAATGTCAAAAAATCTAAATAATATAAAAATATATAAATAGAACAAAATCGTTTCCTTTGATTCCTTCGGTGTTCCATGTGAGATTTCGTAAAGATAAATTGGAATAGATTGACCAATAAACTCATCTACAACAACTTCATTAGGATCTTTGTTTTCGTTTAAATTTATATATGCCGATACTGCATAAAATGAATAAATAAAAATAATTATCAAAATTATTAGTATAGTCTGACTAGATAAACCAATTATGTGAAATAAACTATATAAAAATATAGCTGTTACAAAAGAAGTTATTGTACCTGGAGCAAATCTAAAAGTTCCAATACCGAAACATGTAACAAATAAATAATTAATAGTTTTAATCATATTTAATAACTGAACAAATAACTTCACATGCTATTGCCTTTTCTTTTCCAATCACACCTAATTTTTCGGTAGTTTTCCCTTTAATATTGATTTGACTTTTAGAAATTTCACAAAGATTAGCAATGCTATTAATCATTTTATTTTTTAAATTTTTGATTTTAGGTGTTTGAGTAATAATATTTATATCGATATTATTTATAAAATATCCTTTCGACTTAATCTGAATTATTACTTGTTTAAGTAAAATAGTCGACCTTATGTTTTTAAATTTTTTACTTTTGTTTGAAAACATTTGACCGATATCTCCCAACTTACAAGCTCCTAAAATTGCATCAGTAATTGAATGAAGAACAGGATCACCATCAGAATGACCAAGTGTTCCAAGTTTAGAATTAATTTTTAAACCAGCTAAGTAAAGTTTTTTATTGGCTACTAATCTATGAACATCAAATCCTATACCAACACTTTGATGAGATTTATAAATATTTCTTAAATTTTCTAAATCTGATTTATCTGTAATTTTAAAATTATTTTTTTCACCTTCAATGAACTTAACTTTATTAAGATCCAAGTATAAAGAAATATCGTCATCTTTATATTTTCCAGAGTTAGTTTTATGTAAATTATATATTTCTTTTAAATAAAAGGCTTGGGGTGTTTGTGTTAAGAATAAATTGTCTCTTTTTTTTCCTATTATATATTCCTCATTACTCGATTCTATTATTTGCTTTATTGCATCTTGAATCTTAATTTTTGGAACCACTGCCTTTGCGTTTCTCATATTTGTTAATATCGAGCTTAGAAGCTTTGTTGAGAAATTAGGTCTAGCAACATCGTGAACTAAAACTTTGGAGACTCCTCTTCTCTTAATTAAATATTTTAGAGCATTGAAAGTAGACTTCTGTCTACTATTCCCACCTGTTATTAATTTCACATTTCTTAGTTTAAGAGATTTTACTAGTTTTTTGTCTTTTTTGTTATAAACAAGAATTATTTTTTTTATTTGTTTAAATTTTTGTGCTTTATTAACGTTTATTTCAATTAATGATTTGCCCGCAATTTTTTGATATGGTTTGCTAATATTAGACTTAAATCTATGGCTATTACCTCCAGCAAGAATTATTAAAGAAAAACTCATGATATAAACTTATATTATATTTATATAAATATTTAATGCTTATTTAACATGTTTAAAATTATTAAAAATTTCAACTGGATTATTTTATCCTCATTTTTATGTATTTTTATGGGGATAGTAACTTTTTTGACTTTTATAAATGAAGGCTTTGTTCCTTTAACCGACGAAAATCTTCAAACTTTATTAATCATTGATATTTTTCTACTTTTAATTTTTTTTGGTCTAATTTTCAGGAACTTCTATAGATTTTATTATACAGGTAAAAAAAACAAGAAAGGATCTCAAACAAATTTAAAATATATTTCGGTTTTCTCTTTATTTACAGTAATTCCATCTTTAATTGTTGCCATTTTTTCATTGTTTATTTTTAATTTTGGTATTCAAAATTATTTTGATAAACAAATCTCTAGAGCTGTAAATAATTCTTACGATGTTGCGAAAAATTATCTAGAGGAAAGCAAGGAAAATGTTTTATCAGATGTAATTTTAATGAGTGTAGGATTAAATAGAGCGTCTAATTTCTATTACTCAAATATTAATAGATTTCAAAATATTATAAGATCTGAAAAAATTTTACGGAGAATTGATGACGTTTATCTTATTGATAGTTTAGGAAATATCTTAATATCAGATGTTAGAGATATTACGGAGGAGTTTGTTGTTCCATCAGATTCAGATTATGATTTAGCTCTAGAGGGAAAACCAGTTTTTATATCAAATAATTTAGTTAACAAGACGACAGTGATGACTAAATTAACATCTCTTGTTGACACGTATTTATATATTTCTAGAAACATTGATACTGAAATTTTGAGGTATTTAAATGAAACAGAACAAGCAGTAAGCTTTTATTACTCTGTTGAAAACAGTCAAACTGGCATCAAAGTAACTTTTGCTATAATTTATATTATTGTTGTCACTCTACTATTATTTTTATCAACCTCTATAGCTATAACTTTTGCTTCAAGATTGACAAAACCAATAGTAAATTTAATTGGTGCATCAGACTCTATTAGCAAAGGGGCTTTGGATGTTAAAGTTCCAGAATTAGAAACTGATGAAGAATTTAAACAATTAAATAAAAATTTTAATTCAATGATAGAGAGACTTAAAGAGCAACAAGATAAATTATTAATAACTGAAAGATATGAGGCTTGGGAAACAGTTGCAAGAAAATTAGCTCATGAAATTAAAAATCCTTTAACACCGATACAATTATCAATAGACAGTTTAAGAGCGAAATACAAAAATAAACTAAATAATGATAGCCAAAATTTTGAAAAATATCTTCAGACAATTAATAGGCAAATACAAGATATAGAAAAATTAGTAAATGAGTTTTCAAATTTTGCTAGAATGCCTAGACCTATTTTAAAAAGAATTGATTTAATTGAAGTGATTAAGAAGTCTCTAGATTTTATCAAAATGTCTTCTAAAAATAATATTAATTTCATCAAAAAAAGTAATAGTGCTTACATAGAGGGAGATGAAGACCAATTGAATAGAGTTTTTATTAATTTAATTAAAAATTCCGAGGAGTCATTTTCTGAAAAAATGATAAAAGAGCCCAATTTCAAAGGTAATATTGACGTGGAAATAACTCACAATAATGACTATATAATTTGTAGGTTGACAGACAATGGATCAGGTATTACAGACGCGAAAAAAGCAATGACACCGTATTTTACTACAAAAAAAAAGGGAACAGGTTTAGGTTTACCTATAGTAAATAAGATTATAAACGAACACTTTGGGAGCTTCATAATAAAAAATATTAAGGGCGGTGGCGGTACTGCTGTTAAAATTTCATTACCAAAATCAAATGCATAAAGAAATATTAGTTATTGACGATAATCCAGATATTCGATTTTTGATATGTAACATACTTAAAGAGCAAAATTTTGAGGTTCGATCTGCCGCTAATTATGATCAAGCTTTATTAGAAATTAATAAAAGATTACCAGATTTAGCAATAATTGATATTAAATTAGATAAGCCAGATAAAGATGGTATTGATTTATTAAAATTTATCACAAAAAAAAATAAATCAATACCTATAATAATGATTTCTGGGCATGCAACTGTGCCAACGGCAGTTGAAGCTATTAGACTAGGCGCATATGAATTCATCGAAAAACCTTTTTCAAAAGAAAAAATTTTAAACTACGTTAATAGAGCCTTAGAGTCTTCTCAATTAAAAAAAGAAAAAGACTTTATTGAAAACAAACTTTTTCACTCCTTCGATCTTATTGGAAAAAGTCCAGCGATAATAAAAGTAAAAAAAATAATAGAAAAACTTTCAACTTCTGAAAGTAGAGTATTAATTTCTGGACCAACAGGAACTGGCAAAGAACTTGTGGCTAGGAAGATACATAAAAATTCGCTAAGAGTTAAAGAGCCTTTCATTATTATTAACGCTGCATTATTAAAAGAAAAAACTTATGAAAAAGAGTTGTTTGGAGAAGAATTAGATGATGGGACAATATCTTTTGGAGCATTGGAAAGAGCCAATAAAGGAACATTGTTGATAGATGAAGTTTCAGAAATACCTTTCGAAACTCAAGCAAACGTTTTAAGAGTTTTAATAGATCAAAAATTTAAAAGATTAAACGGATCTAAGGATATTAATGTGAATATAAGATTAATCTCTTCAACATCTAAAAATTTAGATGATCTTGTAAAAAATAATAAATTTAGAGAAGATCTTTTTCACAGATTAAATGTTATGCCTATAGAGTTAACACCCCTAAATACTAGAACTGAAGATATCCCTTTATTAATAGAATATTTTAAGGGAAAATTATCAGAGATGAATGGAGTGCAGCAACCAAAAATAAATATTAAAAATGATAATTTGTATACGTATAATTGGCCTGGAAATGTAAGAGAGCTGAGAAATTTAGTAGAAAGAATAACGATCTTATCGGCTAATGAATCAAAAGATAATATTGATAAATTAATCGATGATATATTAAATATTTCAAATAAAGTGAGTTCTGACGATAGTATTTTGAAGAAATCCTTCACATCCCCGCTTAAAGAGGCTAGAGAATATTTTGAAAAAGAATATCTTTTAAACCAATTGAAAAAGCATCATGGCAACATATCCAAAACTGCAGACTTCATTGGAATGGAGAGATCAGCGCTGCATCGAAAATTAAAATCATTGGGAATAAAAGGTATTAATTAAATGAATATTATCATTTGTGGAGCCGGTAAAGTTGGCTTTTCAATCAGTAAGCAACTTTCAGCTCAAGGACATTCAGTTACTGTAATTGATCAATCCTCTGAAGACATTAAAAAAATTAATGATACTCAAGATGTTAGAGGTGTTGTAGGAAGGGCAACATTGCCAACTGTATTAGAAAATGCTGGGGCAGAAAAAGCTGACATGGTTATTGCTGTGACAAGAAATGATGAAACTAATATGATTGTTTGTCAACTAGCTAGTACATTATTTAATGTATCCAAAAAAATAGCCAGAATAAGAACAAAAGATTTTTTAGAGGGAAAATGGGGAAAACTTTATAATAAGTCAAATATACCTATAGATGTAATTATTTCTCCCGAGATTGAAGTAGCTAGATCGTTGTACAGAAGATTAGAAGCACCAGGTGCTTTAGATAATGTTCCATTTGGAAATAATAAAATCAAAATGTTAGAAATTTCAATAGAGAAAAATTGCCCGATTAAGAATATTCCTTTAAAAAAACTGACTGAAAAATTCCCTGATTTCAAGGCAAATATTGTTGGCGCTCTAAGAAAAGATAAATTCATTTATTTAAAAAAAGATGATCAAATGCTGGAGGATGATAATGTCTATGTTGTTGTAAGTAGTGATCAACTTAATCCAATATTAAAGGCTTTTGGTCACGAAGAAAAAGTTTCTAAAAATATCCTAATTATTGGTGGAGGTAATATAGGATTAAATCTTGCAAAAATGTTAGAGGAAAATTTTAAAGACTTAAGAATTAAAATAATTGAAAAAGATAAAAAAAGAGCGGAGGAAATTGCCAATGAACTTTCCTCATCGATTGTAATTAATGGAGATGCTTTGGATGAAGAAATATTAAAAGAGGCTAATCTCGAGGGTTCAGAAACTGTATTTGCCTTAACAAATGATGATGAAAATAATATGATGGCTTGTGTTTTAGCTGAAAAATCTGGTTTAAAAAAAAGAACAATAGCAATAGTGAATAAAACTAACTATAATTTACTTCAAGACTCCCTTAATATTGACGACTTAGTTGACCCAAGAATGACAACAGTTTCAAGAATAATGGAACATGTGCACAGAGGCACTATTGGTACTGTATATTCAGTGTTGGATGGAGAATATGAATTTATTGAGGCAAAAATTTTAGAAAAGTCAGATCTTCTTAATAAAAAAATAAGAGACTCAAATTTACCTGAGGATATAAGGATTGGTGCAATTCTTAGAAAAAATCAGGTGATAATTCCAAGATCTAATTTTATTTTTGAAAAAGATGATCTAGTAGTTTTTCTCGCTAAAAGAGAACAATTAAAAGCAGTTGAGAACATATTTAGCGTTGGATCAGTTTAAATCTAATGAATTTTAGAAGTTTAAGTTTCTATCTTAGTTTATTTTGTTTTCCAATTAGTCTTTTAGCTTTTATTAATATTCTTTATTCTTCTTATTTTGACTATTTTCTAAGCATCGAGTCTTATTTCATTACACTTATAATATCTTCACTTTTTGGATTATGTTTTTATTTTTTTGGAAAAAAGGCAGATAGAAAAATTAATTTTATCAATCAACTAATTCTTATTCTGCTGGTATACTTTCTTGTAGGTTTTTTTATATCAATCCCATTTTATCTGAGTGATTTTCAAGTTACATTTTTAAATGCTTTTTTTGAGTCGGTATCAGGCTTAACAGGTACTGGTTTTTCCACTTTTAAAAATATAAAATATTTAGACCCAACATTAATTTTATGGAGATCCTCATCTCAGTGGATAGGTGGGTTGTACTTTTTACTTTTTTTAATTCTATTATTTTCAAATAAATCGTTTAATTACAAAATGACAAACCTTACTTTTTCCGGAGATAATAACTTTAAATCAGAAGAAAATATTAAAAATAATATTCTAAAAATCTTCATTTTTTATTCCCTGTTAAGTATTCTTATTCTTACTTTATTAAACATATCAGATATTAGGCTTTTTAGTTCATTAAATCTATCAATGACACTAGTGTCAGGTGGAGGCTTTTTACCAACAGACACTCTAAATGATATTATTGTTAATAATTTACAAAAAATAGTTTTAATATCATCTTTGATTATATCTATGTTAAACTTTTTTTTGATATTTAATATTTTTAATAGAAAAGTAATAATTAAAGAACATTTAGAAGATTTTTATTTATTATCATTTACATTATTATTTATTTTACTAATTTATTTTAATAATTTTGACGGGCTAAATATCATCATCAGTGTAGTTAGTAGTTTATCTAATTCCGGAATAACATTAATTGAAAATGAGAGTAATTTAAGTCTATATTTCCTTTTTTTAACGATAATCGGCGGCTCATTAATTTCTAATACCTCTGGTATAAAGTTAAGTAGATTTTACATATTAATAAAAATCACCTCAGCAGAAATAATTAAATTGATTAGCCCAAATAGCGTTATAAATAAAAAAATTTTTAATTCTGATAAAACGATCAATGAAGATTATGTAAGAATTTCTTTTTTAATATTTATATCTTTCTTTTTAAGTTTATTTATTTTATCTACCTTTCTAGTATTTGATAATATTGGATTTGAGAGATCATTTAAACTAGCGATCCTAGCGCTTACAAATACAGTCAATTCCGAAATGTTTAATTTAGACAATTTAAATTTTAATAATTTGTTAACATCATCTAAAATAACTCTAATTATCTTTATGATAATTGGAAAAATTGAGTTAATATCAATTTTTTTAATTTTCAAAAAAATATTTTTTAAGGATTAAATGTCTAAAATTGTAGTTATTGGCGCAGGTGCAATGGGATCAGCTTTTGCATTGCCTTGTCTTGATAATCATCATGATACCAATATAGTAGGTACTCATTTAGAGGATGCTTTTATAGAAAATATAGTAAAAAATGATAATTTGCATCCTGGACTTAATATTAAATTACCCAGAGAAATAAAATTATTTAAATTTAAAAGATTTGGAGATCTATTAAATTCTAAAGTAGATTTGATTGTATTAGGTATAAGCTCAAAAGGTATAGAATGGGTGGCAGAGCAATTAAGCGAACTATATAAAGAGAAAGAAATGCCTAATTTATTAATGCTTACCAAAGGTTTAAGTATATATAAAAATGACTATGAGTTATTGGTTGACAAACTCGAAAGGCTATTAGCTGATAAAGGAATTAATAAAGTAAATATCTCAGCAGTTGGTGGCCCGTGTCTTGCCACTGGATTAGCTAATAGGGTTCACAGTAGTGTGGTAATAGCCAATAAGGATATTGAGATTGCAAAAAATATAGCTGAAATGTTAAGTACAAATTATTATCATACTTCATATTCAAATGACTTAAATGGAGTTGAAGTTTCAGCTGCTATAAAAAATATTTTTTCTATGGCTGTTGGTGCCGCAAAAGGTTTATGTGGTAAAAATATTTCCAATGAAGTTAGAGAAAAAAATTATCTTAATACTGCTTCAGCACTTATTAAACAATCAATTTATGAGATGGAAATCTTTGTAGAACATTTAAAAGGTAAAAAAGAAACTGTAAAAGGTTTAGCGGGTTTGGGGGACCTATATGTAAGTTCTGGTGGCGGAAGAAACGCAAAAATGGGTGCATATATTGGAGAAGGCTTAATTTATTCTGAAGCTAAAAAATTAAAAATGGAAAAAGTTACAGTTGAAGGTGCTGATCTTGCTAAAGAAATATATAAGAAGGTCAAAGAGGATTTTGACGAGAACAAACTACCTTTAATGCTTGGCATGATTAATGCTATTGTTGAAGACAAAAGGTTAGAGTTAGACTGGGAGTCTTTTAGATGAAAAAATACATAATTTCTATTGATGCAGGAACAACGTCAAATAGATCTATTTTATTTGATTTGAACGGTAAGCCAATTTTTTCTTCTCAAAAAGAGTTTACACAATATTTTCCAAAAAGTGGCTGGGTTGAACACAATCCAGATGAAATTTGGAAAACAACGATTAAGACTTTAAGAGATGTCATACAAAAAGCAAAAAAAATGAGAGGAAAGATATTAAGCATTGGTATTACAAATCAAAGAGAGACAACTGTCTTATGGGATAAGAGAACCGGAAAACCTGTCTATAAAGCTATTGTTTGGCAAGATAGAAGAACAGAAGATTTTTGTAAAAAATTAAGAAAACAAAACAAGGACACGATGGTATTTAATAAAACTGGTCTTTTAATCGACTCTTATTTTTCTGGTACGAAAATAAAGTGGATATTAGATAATGTTCCAAAAGCCCGGCAACTGATGAATAAAAAGCAACTACTGTTTGGGACTATTGATAGTTTTTTAATTTGGAGACTTACTAAAGGAAAAGTTCATGCGACTGATGCAACAAATGCGAGTAGAACAATGATATATAATATTTCTTCTAATAAGTGGGATGATACAATTTTAAAGCTATTAAAGATAAAAAAACATATTTTACCGGAAGTTAAAGATTGTGCAGATGATTATGGTCAAACTCATTCATCGATTACTGGAACATCTATACCAATTAATGGAGTTGTAGGTGATCAACAGTCAGCTACTATTGGACAATGCTGTTTTGAACCAGGTTCTTTAAAAAGCACATACGGAACCGGAGCTTTTGTATTATTAAATACTGGTTCTAAAAAAATTTACTCAAAAAATCGTTTATTAACAACTATCGCTTATAGAATTAAAGGAAAAACTACATATGCTATGGAAGGTTCAATTTTTATTGCAGGCGCAGGTGTTCAGTGGTTAAGAGATAGAATGAAATTTTTTAAAAAAGCACCTGAGACAGAAAAAATTGTTAAATCTTTAAATAACAATAACGATATTTATTTAGTTCCTGCATTTACTGGATTAGGAGCACCTTACTGGGAAGCAAATGCAAGAGGAGTATTAAGTGGCATTACAAGAGACACAAGTCCAAAAGAAATAGTCAGAGCTACTATCGAGGCAGTTGCTTATCAAACACATGATCTTTTTGAAGCTATGAAACATGATGGTTTAAGACCTAAAATTGTAAAAGTTGATGGTGGAATGGTAATGAATAATTGGTTTTCACAATTTTTGTCTGATATAATTAACGTAAAAGTATTAAGACCAAAAGTACAAGAAACTACTGCTTTAGGAGCAGCCTTTATGGCAGGAATGCAAATTGGGATTTATAAATCTTTAAAAGATATCTCTAAAAATTGGAGCATAGATAAAAAGTTCTCTCCAAAGATGAAAAATAAATCTAGATCTAATTTGATTGCTGGTTGGAATAAGGCTGTCAAGCGAGCTTTGATTAATTAGCACACCCAGGAGTTGTATTAATTCCTTTTTCTCTTCTGTACATTTGAAACTTTTTTTGTTTCAATAAGACATCTTAAAACAACAACGGGGGAAATAATAATGTTAA
>MDTD01075713.1_pt1 | contig 11521 bp, 8 predicted proteins | sample 811221 | NCBI WGS metagenome assembly MDTD01 (sample SAMN05326646, study PRJNA326480) | marine metagenome | isolation source: seawater | place: Pacific Ocean: South West | collected 2011
AACCTTAATCGGCTGAGGAAAATTATGCTTAAATTTAATTTTTTTCATACCGATCAACTTTCCTATTCCAGATGCAGCTAAATCCCTAGCGACTCCTCTAACTCCTAAACAATCAGATCTATTGGGTGTAACAGATATATCTATTATTTTTTCAACTTTACTTTCAAAAAAATTTTGACCTAATTTTTTTTCTTTTCCATTCAATTCAATTATTCCTGAACTTTCATTTGAAATTTCTAGTTCATTTTCAGAACAAAGCATTCCTTGAGACTCGACTCCCCTAATCTTTGCTACTTTAAGCTTCATTTTAGTTTTTGGAATTGTTGCTCCTGGAGGAGCGTAGACAGTGATTAAGCCATCTCTAGCATTATTTGCGCCACACACAACTTTGACAACTTTTGATTTACCTAAGCTTACATCGCATAGTTTAAGCTTATCAGCATTTGGATGTTTTGTTGTTTTAATAATCTTTGCAATTTTAAACTCACCTTTATCTCCTAAATTTGTCTTTATACCCTCGACCTCTAAACCTATGTTGGTAAGTTTTTCAATTATTTGCTCTAAATTTAATTTAGTGCTTAAATGGTTCTTGAGCCATGAAAGTGTAATAATCATTTGCTTAGGCCTCTGTAACTTGTAGGGATATCTAGTGGATCAAATCCATAATGATTGAGCCATCTTGTATCAGCTTCAAAGAAAGATCTTAAATCATTAATACCATATTTTAGCATGGCTAATCGATCGATTCCCATACCGAATGCAAATCCTTGAAATTTTTTATGATCAACTTTTGAATTTTTTAAAACATTTGGATGTACCATTCCGCATCCTAAAACTTCAAGCCATTTGTCTCCCTCGCCTATAATAATTTTACCGTCTTTTAATTCATATCCAATATCAACCTCAGCAGACGGTTCTGTAAAAGGGAAATGGCTAGGTCTAAATCTCATTTTTATATTTTTTATTTCAAAAAATTCCTTGATAAAATAATTTAAACATCCTTTTAAATGACCCATAGTTATATCCTTATCAATATGTAGACCTTCTAATTGGTGAAACATTGGAGCGTGTGTTTGATCGCTATCACACCTATAAGTTCTTCCAGGAACAATTATTTTAAAAGGAGGTTTGCCTTTTAACATTGTTCTAATTTGAACGGGAGAAGTATGTGTTCTCAAAAGAGTTTTTTTACTTTCATCTAAATAAAAAGTATCATGCATATCTCTTGCTGGATGATCTTCTGGAGTATTAAGTGCAGTGAAGTTATTATATTCACTTTCAACATCTGGTCCCTCTGCAACTGAATATCCAATTTCAGAAAATATAGATGTTATCTCATCAATTACTTGGGACACGGGGTGAATTTTTCCATTCCTTTGTGTTCTTATTGGTAAAGTTATATCAACTTTTTCATCTCTGAGTTTAGAGTTAATTTCTAAACTCTCTATTTCTTTAAATTTATTTTCAATGTTTAAATTCAACTCATTTTTAATTTCATTAAGATTTTTTGCAAAAATTTTCTTTTCATCTCCACCCAAAGTTGCCATAACTTTAAATTGAGAATTAACTCTTCCAGTTTTTCCAAAAAATTCTGATTTTATTTCTTGTAAATCTTCTTTGTTTTGAACTTTCTTAAATTTTTCAAAAAAGTCTTTTTTTATGTTTTCAATTTCGCTCATTAAATTCTCTGATTCTTTTTGCTGATATAGGATAAATCAAAGCCCTTAATTAGTTAAGGGAGGATTGTACTTTTTTTACAATGGATTTAAAGGCTTCTGGGTTGTTATAAGCTAATTCTGCAAGAACTTTTCGATCTAATTTAATTTTTGATTTAATTAATCCATTTATAAATTTTGAGTACGTTAATCCTTCGTTCCTAACACCAGCATTTATTCTCTGTATCCACAATGATCTGAACTCTCTTTTTTTTGCTTTTCTATCTCTGTAAGCATATTGCATTGCTTTTTCCATTGCTTGGCGCGCAACTCTAATCGTATTTTTTCTTCTTCCATACTGACCTTTGACAGCTTTAAGGACTTTTTTATGTCTTGCTCTGCTTATTACTCCTCTTTTTGTTCTGGCCATTTTTTACCTTTATAAATTATAAGGCATGTACGATTTAACAATTCTGGAGTCTTGCTTAGACATTATCGTCGTGCCTCTTTGTTTTCTTATTTGAGAATTGGTTCGTTTAATCATACCATGTCTCTTACCTGCTTGGGGCATTTTTACTTTTCCCGATGAGGTAAATCTAAACCTTTTTTTTGCGGAGCTTTTAGTTTTAAGTTTTGGCATAAATTTTAGTTCTTATACATTCAATATATTGGGTTTACAAGATGTATTTATTTAATCTAGATAGGTTGAATAATCATTATCATTTGTCTGCCCTCAAATTTGGGATTGGTTTCAACTCTCGCAATTTCTTTTGTATCGTTTTGAATTCGGCTCATTAAATTTTTACCTAATTCTATGTGTTGCATTTCCCGTCCTTTAAATTTTACTGTAAATTTAACTTTATCACCTTTGGTTATGAATTTTTTAGCGTTTTTGATTTTAAAATTATAATCATGTATTTCTGTTCCAGGTCTTAGTTTAATTTCTTTCAAAGAAACCACTTTTTGTTTTTTTTTAGCTTGATTTGCCTTTTTTTGTTGATCGTACTTATATTTACCAATATCCATTATCTTGCAAACTGGAGGATTGGTGTTAGGTGAAATTTCAATTAAGTCTAAACCTTCAGATTTAGCAAGTTCGATCGCTTTATTGATGGGTAACACACCAAGATTTTTTCCCTCGCTTCCTATAACTTGAACATCTAGAGCTCTTATTCTCTCATTAGCCTTCGGTCCTTGAGGTTTGCTTCTTCTTTGAAAATAATTGGGTTTAAAGTTTGACACTTATTTAATTGGAAACTTGTTAGCTGAAGTCATATTTTTGATTAACATTGATTTTTTAATTGTTTCTTGTTTTTCTGTTCCTAACTTTCTGATTGTCACAGTTTCTTCAGCTGCCTCTTTTTTTCCACATACAAGAAGCATTGGTACTTTAGCTAAAGAGTGTTCTCTTATTTTAAAGTTTATTTTTTGATTTCTTAAATCCACGTCACATTTTATACCTTCTTTGAATAAATCTTCAAACAACTTTTTTGCATAAGTATTGTTTTCTTCAGAGATCGGTAATACTACTGCTTGTAAAGGTGAAAGCCAAAAGGGTAGTTTACCAGCATAATTTTCAATTAATATACCAATAAATCTTTCTAAAGAACCAAACAAAGCTCTGTGAAGCATAACTGGAACTTTTTTTGATCCATCTTTAGCCACATAGCTTGCTCCTAATCTGCCTGGTAAATTTAAATCAACTTGAAGAGTTCCACATTGCCAGTCTCTTCCAATAGCATCTCTTAGGACATATTCAATTTTAGGACCATAAAAAGCTCCTTCACCTTTATTAATTGAATATTCTAATTTTGATTTCTTGATAGAGTTTAAGAGTGCAGCCTCAGATTTATCCCAAATCTTATCATCGCCTACTCTTTTTGTTGGTCTATCCGAATATTTTAAAATTATTTCTTTAAAACCTAAATCTTTATAGATATCAATTATTAAATTTGTAACTGATAAACATTCTTCAGTTATTTGATCATCTGTACAAAATATATGTGCATCATCTTGAGTAAATGCTCTTACTCGTAAAAGTCCGTGCAAAGCACCTGAAGGCTCATATCTGTGAACTTTTCCGAATTCTGAAAGTTTTAAGGGTAAATCTCTATAGCTTTTTAAGCCTTGATTAAAAATTTGCACACATCCAGGACAATTCATAGGTTTAATTGCAAATATTTTTTCATCAGGAGTTTCAGAAGTGAACATATGCTCTCCAAACTTATCCCAGTGCCCTGATTTCTCCCATAACGTTTTATCTAAAAGCTCGGGAGTATTAATTTCTTTATATCCAGCCAATCTTTGTCTAAATCTCATATACTCAACTAACCTCTGAAATAGAACCCATCCTTTTTCATGCCAAAAAACTGATCCTGGGCTTTCCTCTCTAAAGTGAAATAGATCCATTTCTTTTCCAAGTTTTCTATGATCTCTCTTCTCGGCTTCTTCTAATCTATTTAAATACTCTTCCAATTCCTTTTGTGAGCTCCAACAAGTACCATAAATTCTTTGTAACATTTCATTATTAGAGTCTCCTCTCCAATATGCTCCTGATACTTTTGTGAGTTTAAAAGCTTTACCAATTTTACTCGATGATGGTAAGTGAGGACCTCTACATAAATCATGCCAAGTGTCTCCATGGTGGTATACTGAAAGCTCTTCATCCAATGGTATACTTTCGATAATTTCGGCTTTATATTTTTCACCTATTTTTTTAAAATGGCTAATAGCTTTTTTTCTTTCCCAAACTTCTCTTCTTGTTTTTACATCTCTATCTATTATTTCAGACATTTTTTTCTCTATCTTTTGAAGATCTTCAGTAGTGAATGGCTCTTTTCTTGCAAAGTCGTAGTAAAAACCATTTTCAATAACAGGACCGATAGTGACTTGAGTTCCTGGGAATAGTTCTTGAACAGACATTGCCATGATATGTGCTGCATCATGTCTTAGAACTTCAAGACCTTCCTTATCCTTTGATGTAATAATTCTTACTTTAGAATTTTTTGTAATTTCATGACTTAAATCCTTCAATGATCCATCCACTTCCATAATTAGCGCAGATTTCTCAAGAGATTTACTAATTTTTTTTGTTAAATCTAAACCACTAATTTTTTTTGTGAATGAAATTTTTTTTCCATCTAATAATTGAATTTCAGGCATTTATAATTTTAATAATTTTTTATATTCAGTAAAAGTTGTTTGGCACATTTTTTCAACATCAAATTTTCTTGTTACATTTTTTCTACCTTCGTTTCCAATTAAATTCAATGTATCTTTTTCTAAATGCATTATGGTATTAAGGGTTTTTGCTAATTCTCTAGGGTCATTAAAATTATATAAATACCCGCTCTTTTTATCTAAAATTGTTTCTTTTGAACCTCCTAAATTGCTAGCTACTATAGGTTTCCTCATTGCCTGGGCTTCAACCGCTATTCTTCCGAAGGCTTCAGGTTCAATTGATGAAGATACAACAATATCAACTATTGAGTACGCAGTTGGCATTTCATTGCAGTGTTCTATAAAAAAAATTTTTTGATTTAAATTATATCTCTGAACCAAGTCCCTCAATTTTTTTGAATAGACGTTTCTTCCTTGATCAGAGCCTAAAATGAAAGCTTGGAAATTATCAGTGTTATAATCTTCTATAAGAATATTTAATGCTTCAATAAATTTTTCTTGACCCTTCCAATTTGTTAGTCGCCCTGGTAGTAAAATTTTAATACGATCATCCCTGACTTTCCATAATTTTTTTAATTTATTTATTTTATTTTCTGAAATATTATCTGGATTATAGTATTCTAAATTTATTCCTCTAAAAATTACCATTAGCTTATTTTTGGGGTCGAGATATTCACTATAATTTGCATTAATATGTTCAAATATGAAGTTTGACCCTCCTATTATTAAATTAGATTTAACCATGATACTATTGTAAAACTTCTTGTACGAGTTACCATAATTATATGTACCATGAAAGGTAGTGACAAACTTCCTTCTTGTAAAAAAACACGACCAATAACAAGACCAAGCAGGAGCTCTGCTTCTGGCATGAACAATATTAATATTATAGATTAGTACAATAAGAGTTATCACAAAAGAATTGAAAATCATTAAAACAGGGTTTTTTGACTGAACTGGAAGTCTAAAAATTTTAACTTTTTCTTTTTTAATATATTTGATTAAGGGTCCGCCACTCGTGATTATGTATGACTTGCAGTTTTTTTCTGGTAAATAATGAGCTATATCGTAACATCCAGTTTCTGCACCTCCGTATCCTAGCCGGGGAATAACTTGCAATACTTTAAAAGTAGAAGACATATGTTAAAATAATACAATATAAGATTAGTTTTATAATTTCATATGAAAAAATTTAAATATCTCAAAATAACCAGTACTAAAAAACTGAGATTTATAGACAATTATTACAAAAAGAATCTATATATAATTTTTCTGCCGGGGTTTATGTCCGATATTGAAGGAGAAAAACCTCAAGCATTTAGAAAATATGCTATTAAACATAAATTAGGATTTTTAGCGTTAGAATATTCGGGTCATGGAAAATCATCAGGTAAATTTACAAAAGGCAATATAAGTGAGTGGACTAAAGATGTAAAAATATTAATTAAAAATAAAGTAAAAAAAAATGACTTTATTTTGATAGGCTCAAGTATGGGGGCGTGGATTTCTTTAAATCAATTTAAATATTTTAAAAAACAAGTTAAAGGTTTCATTGGTATTGGATCTGCTCCTGAGTTTTTAGATAGACTTATGTGGAAACAATTTCCAAAAAAAATAAAGTATGAGATTAAAAACGAGGGCATAAGTTTGATAAAGCACGGTAAGTCAAAACAGTATGAATATCCTATAACCTATCAATTAATAAAAGATGGTCGAAAAAATAAGGTTTTATCAAAAAAGATAAAATCAAAAATAAATGTAACAATGTTTCATGGAAAGAAAGATGAAGTAGTTCCAATTAAATTTTCTAAAATGATTTTAAAATTATTTAGTAAAGCAAAAAAAAAGCTAGTTATTATAAAAAAAGGGGATCATAGTTTATCTGATCCTAAATCACTCAAACAAATTAAGAACGAATTATCTGTATTCATTAAAGATATTCTTTAAACCTTGCTTATAAGTAGGATATTTTAATTTGATTTTGAGTTTATTTTTCATAAATTTATTACTTACTTTTTTTGAATCTTTATAAAACTCTTTTATACTTTTACTTTTTAAACTAGAAATTGGCACCGCTTTCAAATCCTTAATTTTAAGTAATCTTCCTGCAAATTTCGCTACCTCTACGTTTGTAGAAGGTCTATCGTCAGACGCATTAAGTATCATAGATTTGCTTGATGAATAAAATAAACTTTTAATAATATTTGCTAAATCTTCAACTCTAATTCTAGAAAAGTATTTTTTTTCTCTTATGTAAAAGTTTGTTTTTGAAATTCTTTTAAGAATATTATTTTCTTTTGAATAAATTCCTGAAACTCTTAAAATATTTATATCTAAATTTTTAGCTTTTCTAAAATTAATCCACTCCTTCTCAACTTTCCTTCTTCCAAGTCCAAATTTCGTCAAACCTTTTAGTTTTGATTTTTCATTAACCCATTTACCATTGTGATTTCCGTATACACTTGTTGCCGATAAATATATTAATTTTTTAAACCTAGATTTTTTTAAGATTGACTTAAATCTTTTTAATACTACATCCCTTTTTTTTTGAGGAGGAATAGAGACCAGAATATAGTCAGCTTGTATTAGTTTATTTTTAAGTTTTTTATCATAAATATCATCTTTAAATTTATATGATATAAATTTTTTTTTTTTATATGTTTTTGAAATAGTTTTTTTAGTATTAGTAGCATTAAATAGAAATTTTTTTTTGGATTTAATTAAGGTATCAATAAAATATTTTGCTGTTTGTCCGTACCCAAAGAAAAAGAATTTATCTTTTTTAGTCATTATGCCGATTGTGACTTTAAGCTTTTCAAAGAAATCGGGTTATCAAGTTTATCTAACATCTCTAAGGGACAAACTTGAACAAAGTTTTTAACTTCTGTGTCAAAATTATTGAGAATATGGATTGCAATTTTTGATTTTGTCTCATCGCAATACTGTTGAATTAAGTCTTTTAAATACTTTTTCCAATATTCTGTTTCTACGCTTTGCCAAATGACAGATTGAGGATTTACGTAATCCTCAAATTTTTTGTTAGGGTCGTAAATAAAAGCCATTCCACCAGTCATACCAGCACCAAAATTGTCACCGACTCCCCCTAAAATAATTACTTTTCCTCCAGTCATGTATTCACACCCGTTAGATCCACAACCTTCCACTACTGCAATACCTCCTGAGTTTCTTACAGCAAATCGCTCGCCTGCTTTACCTGAGGCAAATAGTTTTCCTTTAGTGGCCCCATATAAAACTGTATTTCCAATAATGGCATTTTGATTTGAAACTAATTTACTATCAGCAAATGGTTTTACGACTATTGTTCCCCCAGAAAGACCCTTTCCTACATAATCGTTGGAGTCCCCATTTACAATTATTTTAATTCCTTTTGCTAAGAAAGCTCCCAATGATTGCCCAGCTGAACCATTTAATTTTATTATTAGGTTTTCTTCTTTAAAAGCATTATCCCCAAATTTTTTATAAACATAGTGTGATAATCTTGTTCCTACTGCTCTATGAGTATTTTCAACCTCGTACTCACACTCAGTAACTTTATCGTTGTTAATATCATTTTTGATGTCAGACCATATTTTTTCATCTAAAGTATCAGGAACCGCATTGATATCTCTTTTTTCACAATATCTGGTATTTTCACCTGGATCAGTTTTTACCAACAATGGATTTAAGTCTAAATCATCTAAATTTGGAGATCCTCTGCTTACTTGTTTTAATAAGTCTGTTCTGCCAATTATTTCATTTAAATTTTTAAAGCCAAGAGAGGCTAAAATCTCTCTTACTTCTTCAGCTACAAATTTAAAAAGATTGACTACTTTTTCGGGTGTTCCATTAAATTTTTTTCTTAATTCCTCATCCTGAGAACATACGCCTACCGGACAAGTATTTGAGTGGCATTGTCTCACCATTATACATCCCATTGCAATAAGAGAGGATGTCCCCATCCCAAATTCTTCTGCTCCCATCATTGCAGCGATGACTACATCTCTTCCTGTTTTTATACCTCCATCTGTTCTAAGAGTTACTTTATGTCTTAAATTGTTTAAAGTTAAAATCTGGTTTGCCTCGGTCAATCCCATTTCCCAGGGGATACCAGCATACTTCACACTAGTTTGTGGGCTGGCACCAGTTCCACCAGAGTGACCAGATATTAGAATTACATCTGCTTTAGCTTTAGCTACTCCAGCAGCAATTGTACCAATACCAGTTGCTGCCACTAATTTAACTCCTATTCTTGCTTTAGGATTAATTTGTTTCAAGTCGTAAATAAGCTGTGCTAAATCTTCTATAGAATAAATGTCATGATGTGGAGGAGGTGAAATTAAAGTTACACCAGGAGTAGAATGTCTTAATTTTGCTATTTCTTTTGTAACTTTAAAACCTGGTAATTGACCTCCCTCACCCGGTTTGGCTCCTTGAGCAATTTTGATCTCTATTTCATTGCAATTATTTAAATAGTCAATTGTAACGCCAAATCTTGCTGATGCCACTTGTTTGACTCTTGAATTTGCGCTATCTCCATTTTTTTGAATTTTAAATCTTGCTTTATCCTCTCCTCCTTCTCCGCTACAAGAGGCTCCTTTAACTCTGTTCATGCCTATAGCCAAGGTTTCGTGTGCCTCAGCTGATAAAGCTCCGTGAGACATGCTTCCACTTCCAAATCTTTTTGTTAAGTTTTCTACTGACTCAACATCTTCAATATTTATAGAGTCCTTTATTTTTTTAAAATCTAGGAGATCTCTTAAATTAATTGGAGACATATTGTTAATACCTTCTGTGTATTTTTTAAAAGTTTCGTAAGACCCTGTGGTGACAGCGTGTTGAAGAGTATGAATTAATTTTCCTTCAAATTGATGATTTTCACCTGTTTTTCTATATTTATAAATTCCTCCAATTGGTAAGATTTGAACATCTTTTTTGTAGGCTTTTTTGTGTAGTTCTTTTATTTTTTTTTCAATTCCTATTAACCCGATTCCAGAAATTCTTGAGATCATTCCTGGAAAATAGTCTGATACTAAAGCTCTACTCAGTCCAACTGTTTCAAAATTACATCCACCTCTATACGAACTGATTACTGATATTCCCATCTTGGACATTATTTTTAACAGTCCATTTTCAATCGCTTTTTTGAATCTATTAACACATTCGTTAAAAGATAGTTTACCAAATAATTTTTTTTCAAATCTTTGGTTGATACTATCTATTGTTAAGTAAGGATTTATTGTTGTAGCGCCAACACCTATTAATACCGCAAAAGAATGAGTATCTAAAGTTTCTGAGGTTTCTATATTTAATGAACAATATCCCCTTAAGCCTAAATTAACTAAATTTGAGTTGACCGCTCCTACGGCCAAAGCCATAGGGATATTAGCTCTTTCACTAGATATATTTTTGTCACTTAAAATGAGAGTGGTGAACCCCTCTCTTACTGATATTTGCGACTCCTCTTTTATTCTTTGAAGATTATCTTTTAAAGTTTCTTCTACATTAAAAGTACAGTCAATTTTTTTTATTTTTTTAGCAAATAGCTTTTTAAACTTTTTAAATTGAGAATTGCTAAGTATTGGACTATCTAATACAAAAATATTTTCTTGTGTGAGATTATTAAAATCAAGGATATTGCCTAGATTTCCAAATCTTGTTTTAAGACTCATCACTTTATTTTCTCTTAAAGAGTCAATTGGCGGATTTGTAACTTGACTAAAATTTTGTCTAAAGTAATGAGATATTGGCCTAAAATGACTTGATAAAACTGCGACTGGAGTATCATCTCCCATTGAACCTGTGGCTTCTTTACCTTCTTCCACCATAGGATGAAGGATTAATTCTAAATCTTCAATGCTATAGCCTGAAAGATATTGTCTTCTTCTTAAATCATTTCCAGAAAAATTTATTTCTTCACCATTAACTTTTAGTTTTTTATCTAAGTCAATAATTTGATTATTAAATTGTTTGTACTCTTTTGAAATATAATCCTTTATCTCTTTATCTTGGTATAATTTACCTTCTTTTAAATCTACAGCTATTAATTCACCAGGCCCTAAACGACCTTTTTTAATTATATTTTCTTCTGGTATTTTTATCATTCCTGTTTCTGATCCAGCAAATATTAAGCCATCGGAAGTGATCGTATATCTAAGAGGTCTTAATCCATTTCGATCCACAGCTGCTAAAATCCATTTAGCATCGGTAGCACAAATCGCAGCCGGTCCATCCCAAGGTTCAATAGTGCTATTTAAAAAATTAAATAACTGTTGGTGATTTTTTGGAACTGTTTTGCTCCTTTTGGACCACGCGTCTGGTATCATCATTAATTTTATTAAAGGAGCGAGCTTACCTGAATGAGTTAATAGTTCGAAAACATTATCTAATGAAGCGGAGTCAGAATTACCAGGAATAATTACTGGTTTCAAATCATCAACATTTTTAAAAAGTTTACTTGACATATCCTGTTCATGAATTCTCATCCAATTTACATTGCCTTTTAACGTATTTATTTCACCATTATGTGCCAAAGTTCTAAAGGGTTGGGCTAAATCCCAGCTTGGAAAAGTGTTTGTAGAATATCTTTGGTGAAAAATTGCAAATCTCGAAATAAATCTCTTATCCATTAAATCTGGATAAAATTCTGATAAATCCTCAGCCAAAAACATACCTTTATAAATAATTGT
>MDTD01107162.1_pt1 | contig 11520 bp, 11 predicted proteins | sample 811221 | NCBI WGS metagenome assembly MDTD01 (sample SAMN05326646, study PRJNA326480) | marine metagenome | isolation source: seawater | place: Pacific Ocean: South West | collected 2011
AGTAGCTGAATAAATTAATTTAATATTATTTTGAAGGCAAAAATTAAAAACAGCATTAGATCCAATTGAATTTGAATTTATACATTCATTCATTTTTAAAAAACTTTGATAAATTCTTGCAAACTCTCCAAAATGAAAAACACTATGTATTTTTTTCTTAGATTTATTTAATTTTTTAGAAATATTTTTGGTATCACAATTTAGGTAGATAACTCTCTTATTTGACAATTGATTTTTTTTTGAACCAGTTGAATAATTGTCTAAACTGATTATTTTATATTTAGTTTTTTGTATAAGATATGAAATTAAATTTGAACCAATAAAACCAGTGCCTCCCGTAACTATAATAATATTTTTCAAATCAACTTCTCTTTCTTATATGATTTATAGGTTTGCAATATAGCATCTTCTAATTTTATTTTTGATTGCCATCCATATTTTTTTGCTAAAGATACGTCCATAACTTTCCTGAGAACTCCGTTAGGTTTTGATTTATCATAATAAATCTTTATTTTTTTATTTAAAATTAATTTTGCAACTAATTTAGCATAATAAGAAATAGAATAATCTTTGCCTGTTCCTATATTTATCAAAGAATGTTTTGTCTTTTTTTTCATAAAATAAATACATGCTTCCGCCAAGTCATCAACATATATCAACTCTCTCTTTGGCTTTCCATTACCCCATAGGTATAGTTTATTTGAATTAGATTTATATAAATCATGGACTTTTTTTATAAGTGCAGGAAAAAAATGCGAATTATCTTTGTCATAATTGTCATTAGGACCAAATGTATTAGTCGGCATTAAACACTTATAATTTAATTTATATTGTTCATTAAAACTTTGACACATTTTAACACCAGCTATTTTTGCAATTGCATATGCATCATTTGTTTCTTCTAATTTTCCACTCATAAAATATTCCTCTTTAATTGGTTGAGTGCAATTTTTAGGATAAATACAGCTTGATCCCAAAAATATTAAATTTTTTATTCCATTTAGAAATGCCCCATTAATCAGGTTTGTTTGAATTAATATGTTTCTTGTAATGAAATCTGCTTTAAATTTTTTATTTGATAAAATTCCTCCTACTTTTGCTGCACAAATAAATATAAAATCTGGCTTATTTCTTTTAAGATATTTGTATACACTTGATTGATTTGTTAAGTCTAATTTATTTTTATTAATGAAAATAATATTCTTATAGCCCTTTTCTTTAAGCTTTCGAAGTATTGCACTGCCAACCAAACCTTTATGACCTGCTATATAAATTTTTGATCCTAAATTAATCACACTTTGTTAATTCTTTAAGTTCAGCACTAACCATTTCTTTTACTAAACTTTTAATATTTGTATTTGGTTTCCAATTAAGTTCTTTTCTAGCTTTTTTAGAATCTCCTAGCAAAGTATCGACCTCTAATGGCCTAAAATATTTTTTATCACATTCTATAATACACCTTCCATTTTGGTCATAGCACTTAGAATTTATATCTTTACCTTTCCATATAAATTTTATTTTTAATTCTTTAAGAACCATGTTTACAAAGTCCTTTACTGAATATTGTATACCAGTTGAAATTACATAATCAGAAGGTGTTTTTTTTTGTAGCATTTTCCACATAGCTTCAACAAAATCTTTAGCATGACCCCAATCTCTTTTTGCACTTAGGTTCCCTAAATATAATTTTTTTTGATACCCATGTTTTATTTTACATAAACCGCTTACAATTTTTTTTGTTACAAACGTTTCCCCCCTCACTGGACTTTCGTGATTAAATAAAATTCCATTACATGCAAATATCTTATAAGCTTCTCTATAATTAATTGTAATCCAGTGAGCATATAATTTTGCTACACCATAAGGACTTCTTGGATAAAAATAAGTTTTTTCATTTTGAGGAATAGATTTTACTTTGCCAAACATCTCTGAAGTTCCAGCTTGATAGAATTTGGTTTTTTTTTCCATTCCATGAAACTTTATTGACTCTAAAATTCTTAATGTTCCTATAGCATCTGCATTTGCAGTATATTCTGGCACCTCAAAAGAGACAGCCACATGTGATTGCGCAGCTAAATTGTAGATCTCACTTGGCTGAACTTTTTTTATTATAGATGAAACAGATATAGAATCAGTGATATCACCATGATGTAAAAAGAATACCCTTTTTTTTTCATGTGGATCTTGATAAAGATGATCTATTCTTCCTGTATTAAATGAGGAAGACCTTCTTTTTACCCCATGAACAAAATAACCTTTTTTAATTAAAAAATTAGCAAGATACGAACCATCTTGACCTGTAATACCGAATATTAGAGCAACTTTTTTTTTCATTTGATAAAGAACATTTTGATCATTTTTAATAAAATTAATAGACCATCTTTAAATGCATTTACTTTTTTCTCACCCCCTATTCTGCTTCTTTCATGAGATGGCAAGGTTCCTAATTTGCATCCATGCCTATTTGCTTTAATTGGAAATTCTACACATAAAGTAAAATCATTCGAGACAAGTTTTAAGTCATTAAAAGACTTTGTTTTTCCCAAAACATATGTAAATAAAATATCTGTAATTTTTAAAGAAAAAAAAATGTTTCCAATTTTTGTAAATATATAATTTCCAACAGAAGTTACAAAGTTATCATCATCGCTTCCTCCATGAGGTTTTTCATAACGGCTAGCAAATAAAAAATCTAGATTTTCTGTTTTTACGTGATGTAACATATTTTCTAAATAATATGGATTCATCGAACCATCAGCATTAATAATACAAAAAAATTTAGTTTTAGTAAAACTAACACCCTCTAACAATGCAGATCCATAACCCTTATTTTTTTGGTATAAGATTTCGATATTTTTAAAATGTTTTATAGAATTAATTGTATCTCTATCGCCTATCTCTAAAATAATTAATTTTTTGCAATCTAACTTTGATATTTCATTTAAAAATATGGGTAAAGACTCACTCTCATATTTTGCTGGAATTACTAAAGTCAAATCTTGCATTTTAAGTTATATTATTTATGGTGATAAGTACTTAATAAACTAATTATTTAAATTGTATAATAAATATATAGTAATCATAACTGCTGAAAATAAAGAAAAATACATAAGTGATACTATTTTTTCTTGTTTAAACAATTTAGATAACAATAAGATTAAAATAATTGTAACTTATACAAATCTTTCAAATGAACTTGAATTAAAGATTAAATTTAAAAACTATGAAAATATAATTTTTATTAAATCTCTTAATAAAATAAAATATCCAACCCAAGATCAACTTAATAAAATTGAAACAGCAACTAAATATATTAATAATGAATGGGTTCTTTTGCTTGATGGAGATGATTTATTCCATAAAGACAAAATCAAAACTATAGAAAATTTAAATTTGGATAAAAATAAAATTTATCTTCATAATCATATTAAATCACCAGTAGAAAATAAAAAATATTTTAAAAATAAATCATATAAAAAAAATTATTTTTATAAAAAAATTTTTAATGATTGGCCAGATAAAATTGCTACAAGTTCAATAATTGTAAGTGCCGATTTATTAAAAAAATTTTATAAAAATTCTAATCCTTATAAATGGAAATATTTAGCAATAGATACACAAATAATTCTTTTTTATTTTTACCAAAATAAATTTGAGTATCTTGATTATAATCTAATTACAAAGGTTGAAGATATTAATAGTCTTGACAAAACTTTTTTAAAAATAAACAAAAAAATTTTTTGGATTAGAAGGATGGAACAACACAAGTTAACTAAAGAACTTTCTGGTAAACTTAACTTAATTGATAGATTAATTACATATATCTTTTTAAAAATACTCAGATAGAAGTATTCTCATACACATACTCAAATGATTTTCTGAAAAACATTTTTGTTTTAAAAATTTTTTTAAATCCATATCTAACTAAAAGTGAGTTTATATCACCGAAAGTATAATTTTTTTCTATCATATCATCGTAATGATGTTCAAAATAAATAAATTTTACTAAATTTGATGAAGAGCTCATACCTTTTATAACATCATACTCAAATCCTTCAGTATCGATCTTAAGTAAATCTATTTTTTTTATATTTTCTTTTTTAATATATTCATCAAGTGATATTAATTTAACTGGTATCTTTTTAAAATATTGATCAATATTTTCAATATTTAAAATTTTCATTTTTCTTTTTAGATATTTTGAATCAAGATTAAAATCATTAATTGTTGAAGAAGAGGATTCCTGAGTTTGATTTAAAAATGTAGATTTATTATTTGATCCAATACCAACATTATGTAAAAAAAGTTTTTTTTTTATATTAAGACTATTAATATTTTTTGTGAGTACTTTAAAATTAATTGGACTAGGCTCAAAGCAATGAAACTCTTTTATTTTAAATTTATTAGAAAATAATTTTACTGTTTCACCATAATGTGCACCTATGTCAAAAATAACTATATCTTTTAAAAATCTATTACTGAGAAATTTCAATATTTTTTTTTGCTGAAAATAATCTATGTAATTTATAAAAGTCCTTATTAAATTTAAATATTTCAATGAAACCATTTTATCTTTCTTTATTTATAAAATAATATCCCATGTGTTTTTTTACATTAAATTTTTCATTAACCTGTCCACAAGGTGTAGGTGAAGCCCAGCAATGATGAGCCGAATAAATATTCAATCCTGACGGATATTGATAAACTTCATATTCTTTTTCTTTTAGTGCAAAGAATGGAAAATTACTAAATTTGTAATGATCACCTCTTTCAATTTCATTTTCAATTCTTGTAATATTTTTAAAATTAAAAACAATAACCACTAATAATATTAGAATTTTTAACTTTTTATTGAAGTAATTTCTATTTTGAAAACGATGCAAAAATAATGAAAATGGGATAGCTATAGTTAAAAAAACAATTGAATATCCACCATACCTTAACGTAGGGTGTTTAGAAAACCATATTAAAAATATTATAAAAATTAAAATATAAAATATTACAATTTTTTTATTTAATTTTAAAATATCGACTTTTTTTTTATTAAAATTTTTGAATAAAAGAAAAATAACAAAAAATGAAAAAAATAATATTACTAATTGATCTAACATTTTAAGCATAAAATATTTTTCTATCCAATTAGAAACCCAATTAAAATTTTGAAGATACTCATTCACATTTTCGATACGAAAATTTGGTCCAGCACCAGCTTTTGACCATTGTTCAACCCAAATGGACAAACTTAGCATATCTTTTCTCGCCCAATTAATTTGATTCTCAAAACATGTTGATGCTAATGGGGAAATAATACATCCAGTAGAAATAAAATGGTGAAAAAAGTATATTAATAATGTTAGTAAAAAAAATATAAATGATTTTGAATATATTATTTCTTTTATATTTTTTAAATATTTAGAATTAATATTTACAATTGCTAAGCCCAATATTAAATACGAAAGAAAATAAGTTTTCAAACTTATAGAATAAGCTAACAAAGGTAATAAAATAATTATTTTATTTATTTTAATTTTTTCTTTATCGAAGCACAAAATTTGAAACAATTTTATTACTAAGATTGTAATCAAAAGTTGTCCAGGCTTATCTGTTCCATATTCAGCAATTCTATTAAATGACAAATTAAAAAAAGAAAAAGCTAAAATATATAAAAACTTTATTATTTCATGGTTTTTTGAATTAAATATTTCTTTGATTATAAAAAAATTAAAAAAAACTAAAAAAAATATAATTCCAAAATGAAAAGAAAAATAATTTATTAATGGTAAATAAAATGTTGAATTTAAAAAAAATAACGAAGACAAAAGATTATAGCCATGATTAATATTTCCCATTCCAAAAATAATTTTATTTTCTGTTAGGTACTTAGTAAATGGAAGATGATAATAGGAAAAATCATCATGAGTTTTTGAAATTAATAAAGCAAAAAAGGTTGCAGCAGAAATTAGAAAAATGATTTTAACAAAATTTTTTTTATTTTTAATATCAAAATAAAAAAAACATGTGATCCCAATTATATGTAGTATTAGATTATGAACTATAGTGTGTGGAAAAAGCAAATTTGTAATTAAAGATATTAGTGTAATAAAAAATAAACCATAAAAACCAGTATAAATAGCTTTTTCATCTTTAAAATCTTTTATTAAACCAAAACATAAATTTTGAAAAAGAATTCCATAACCAATTGTGGATAGTAATAATAAAGAAAATGCAGAAACAAATACTAATAAATCATTTATCATTTTTTAGCATAAAATATAGACCGAGATAAGAAGCGGTAGTTAATAAAATTAAAAATATTTGTATCTTAGTTTCAGAATAATTTAAAAAACCTATAAAGTAAAAAATAAATAAATATAAATTTATTGATATACCGGATAATGAACTTAATAAATATTTTTCTTTAAGTATATTTTTATTTTTATAATATTTAAACAGCAGTTGGTGTAAATGTTCATTATCTGCTGTATAATTTTTTTTTTTATAAAAAGTTCTTCTAAATATACTAAATAAATTTTCAAAAGCAGGGTACCAGAGTAAGTTTGCAATAAAATAGGGTGAAATTTGTTCACTTAAAGTTGTTATTTTAATGATAATTATTGCTAAAAAAAAACTTAGACCATAAACACCACCATCTCCTAAAAAAGTTTTTCCAAAAAAATTGAAAACAACAAATACTGCTAACAATAAAAGTAAAATATAGAGATCTAATTCAAAATCAAAAATGTATAAATTGTTGGTAGTAAAATATAAAATAATAGTGATAAAAAAAAAATTCAAAGAACATAAATTATTAACACCATCGATAAAATTAAATCCATTTATTAATACAACTATAAAAAATGAACAAATTAACACTCTTATGATTTGATCATTCATTAACTCATTAAATAAATCTATTCTTGTATCTATTTTTATTTCTCTGCTAAATATTAAAAAAATAATAACTAATAAAAATTGTAAAAAGAGTCTAAGTTTTGGTGAATGTGTTATCTTAAGATCAGATAGCAAACCAAGTAAAAAAAATAAAAAACAAAAAAAAGAAAATAAAATATTTATTTGATAACTAAAATATAATATTACTGGTAAAAAAAAGAAACTGCCAGAAATAGGTGTTTGTTTATTGAGCTCAAGTAAAAATTTATGCTTTTCATTTATTGAAACTTTATCTAAACAAAAATTATACTTAATTTGATTATAGGCTAATAAAATTAAATAAACTGTACAACAAAAAACTATAATTATGCTCAGAATCATTTGGTTATTTTATTATTTTTCTAACTTAATACATCTAGAAAATATAAATGCAAATACTGTCCATAGTATGATCGCATTCCAATTAGTGAAAAAGCTTCCGCGAGGTAAAAATGGTATGAAATTTACAAGTAAAATTACGCAAGTTAAAAAAATAAAATTATTTCTGTGTTTTAAAAAGACGTAAAATGAATAGGTAAAAAAAAATAAAATTAACAAAAATCCAAGTGATCCAATTTCAGACAAAAACTCAAAATAAAAATTATGGGGATGTGTTGCACATTTTCTATCATGTAAAGAGGGATATATATTTTTATTAAATTCACTATTATCACAAAAATTTCTAAAATTTTTTAGTCCAACTCCAAAAAATTTGTTTTTTTGAAATATTTGATATGCTGTGGAGTAATGCGCAAAATAAACAGAATCTTTGTTTAAATAAGATTTATTAGGATCGTATTCTAATTTTTTTAGTTCTACAAATACATTTGTAGTTATCATTCTCTCTTTTAGATATTTATTATTCATTGATAAAAAAACAATTATTAATGAACAAAGTGTAACAAATATTACAAAAATTTTTTTATTTTTAAATAACAAAAATAAACTAAATATGAAAAAAAAGATTACTATAGTTATAAAATTTGATCTTTCTCCTGTAATAAAAATTGTAGCAATTAGAAAAATAAAAAACAACGTATAAATAAAACTAAATTTATTTCCTCTGGAGAAATTTTCTGTAAAAAAATAAGTAAAAACTAAAGTTCCAAAATGAAAGACTAAATTAGATATTTTGAGTTCATCACTCATAAATCCCCCTAGTCTGTAAATATTACCTTGCAATATAGCTGGATTGCCTGTGATGTTAATTTTATAAAAATATTGAATAAATAAATCAATACAGATAATTAGAACAGTGCCTAACCAAAATTTAAAAATTCTCTTTTCATTAATTTCTAAAGAATTAAGAAAAAAAGATATTGAAAGTATTAATAATGGGAACCTAATAAAAAATATAGTCCTTAAAAAACTTGGATCGTTGTCTAAGTTTACAAAATAATTTATAAGTAAATAAAGCCAAAATATTATTAAAATAAAAATTATAGGACTTTGAATATCACTGACTATGTCATTAAATTTTTGTATATAAAAATAAAATATTATTAATAAAATTACTATTACCTCTGCAACGATGTTGCTTAATACAAGACTTATTGGTAAAAAAATTAATAAAATTTCAATTACCCTCCTTAAAAATGAAAAATTATTTAATTTTATGATTTTTTTTGTACCAAGAGACAAATTTTTTTACTCCTTCTTTAAGATCAACTTTAGGTTTTAATTTAATTAATTTTTTAGCTTTTTTTGTGTCTGAAAAAGTTTTTTGAATATCTCCTTTTGGAATTATGTTTAAATATTCTATACTAAAATTCTCATTATAATATTTTTCTAAATTATTAATTAAATCCATTAAATCATCAGGTTTACCTTTACCTATATTTAAAATCTCATGTTTATTTTTAAAATTAGTTTTAATAACTTTTATAATTCCATTAATTACATCATCGATATAGGTAAAATCTCTCATCATTTTACCGTTATTAAAAACTTGAATTTTTTTCTTCATATTTAATTTATTTAAAAAACTGTAGTAAGCCATATCTGGTCTTCCATAAGGTCCGTAAACAGTAAAAAATCTTAATCCTACAGCTTGAATTTTAAAATTCCTTGAATAAGAATTAGCTATGATTTCATTAGATAGTTTAGTAGCTCCATAAACTGATTTAGGTATATTTTTATAATCATTTTCTACGAACGGGTATGTCTTTGTATCACCATAAATCGAACTCGATGAAGCATAAACAAATTTTTTGATTTTTTTTAATCTTGCTACTTCTATAATATTTGAAAATGCTAATAAGTTTTGAATTAAAGTATTGTGTGGATTTTTTGTTGATATTCTTACACCAGGTTGAGCAGCTAAGTGAACTATATATTCAATTTTTTGATTTTTGAGTTCTTTTTTTAATTTTTTAAAATTATTTAAATCTATTTTTAGAAATTTAAATTTTTTATTTTTTTTTAATAAATTTAACCTTTGTTTTTTTAGTTTTACTGAATAGTATTTGTCTAATGAATCAATGCCTATAACTTTTCTTCTCTTAGATAATTTATAAGCAAGATGAAAACCAATAAATCCTGCACAACCTGTAATTAAAATCATATCTAAGTTTCTATAGGCTAAAAAAATTAAATTCTAAAGAAATTTTTTTATAAATGCATTATAATAAAGTCTTGCGGTAAACAGCAGAGACAATACAATTCCATAATTATTGGAATTATAATAAATTCTAAACGCATTAATTAATTTGTTAAAATGACGAGAAGATAATGAATTTTTTCTTATTTTGTAAAAAGTTAGGTATTTGTTGACACCTCCAAACTTAAAATTCTTTTTAGATAATCTTAACCATAGTTCGTAATCTTCCTTTGTTTTTAAATTTGAAAATTTATTTTTTTTTATTATTTGGCTTTTTAAAATAATTGATGAGCAGCAAATAGGACAGGCTTTTAGTAAATCATTATAATTTAATTCTTTTGGTAATTTAACTTTATAAGAAAAAAATTTATTTTCATTTATTGTTTTGAAATTAGAATAACAAATATCAAGTTTTCTTTTTTTAATTTCATTTATTTGATTGTTAATTTTATTTTTTTTCCACAGGTCATCACTGTCTAAAAAAGCAATAAATTTTCCATTAGATTTTTTTATTCCTAAATTTCGTGCAAAAGCTACACCTTTATTTTTTTTTGTTGAAAGAATTTTTATTTTTTTATTAAGTTTACGAATTTTTTTTAAAATTTTTTTTGAATTTATAGAATTTTCATCGTCAATTATTATAATTTCTATTTTTGAGTAATTTTGTGAAAGTGCAGACTGAACACAGGACTTAATATTTTTTGGATCATTGAAATAGGGGATTATAATTGATACTAACATATAATATTTTAATTTTATTTAACATATTACATAAGGTCAAAAATGAAAAAAATTATTTTTTTTATGCCAAATATTGAAAGGGGCGGCATAGAAAAAAATTTATTATTACTCAGTAATTATTTTGTAAATAAAAATTATCAAGTAAAAATAGTATACTCTTCTATTTCTCAAGAAATTAAAAAAAAACTTAATACTAAAATAATGCATGATAGATCAAGAAAATATATAAAATTTTGGTTTTTTTCTAACCGTGTTAATAATTCAATAAACTGCTTCATTAAATTATTTTTTTCTAAAGAAAAGAAAGACTTCAATTCAATAATGATATCTATGCAAGATCACCCCTTCTCTATAATCGCTTGCAAAAAAAATGGTGTAAAGTGTATTTTAAGAATTGCTAACCATCCAAGAGAATCACTAATATTTTTTAATAATTTTATTAACTTTAAACTAAAGTTATTTATTAAAATATTTTTTTATCAATTTGCAGATGGTATTATTTGTAATTCACTTTCGTCATCCAAATATTTAAAATCAAAAATAAAAAACTTAAAAATAGTAAGCATATATAATCCAATAAAACTTAATAAGAACAATAATAATATTAAGAAAAATAATTATCTTTTAACTGTTGGAAGATTAGAAAAACAAAAAAATATTTTAGGAATTATAAAAGCATTCAAATATATTCATAAAAAATTTCATAATTATATATTATTAATAATTGGAAGTGGAAAGGACGAAAAATCTCTTAAAAATTTCGTTAAAGAAAATAATTTACAAAAAAAAATAAAATTCATTAAATTTATCGATCCCAGAAAATATTATGCAAATTCTAAAATATTTATTTTAAATTCTTTTTTTGAAGGGCAGCCTAATGTTTTAATAGAGTCATTAAGTCATAAATTGCCAATAATCTCTTCTGATTGTAAAAGCGGCCCTAGAGAAATATTGGCTAATGGAAGATATGGTTTTTTATCTCCAGTTAATGATGCTTTATCTCTATCAAAAAAAATATCATATGTTCTAAATAATTATAAAATAGCTAAAAATAAATCTAATCTTGGGCATAAAAGTTTAAATAGATTTAAAGTAGAATCTCAATGTTTAAAATATGAGAAATATATAAATAAATTATTTTGATGATCGAATTCTCTATAGTTATTCCTATATTAAATGAATCAAAAAATATTAAAATACTAGCTAGTAATCTAAGAAAAGAACTTAGTAATAAATTCAAATATGAAATA
>MDTD01053127.1_pt1 | contig 11519 bp, 9 predicted proteins | sample 811221 | NCBI WGS metagenome assembly MDTD01 (sample SAMN05326646, study PRJNA326480) | marine metagenome | isolation source: seawater | place: Pacific Ocean: South West | collected 2011
TATTTTATCCCAGTTTTTTTCATCATGAGCACAGGTCGACTCAGATACCATTTGATTGCATTTTTTACATAGGAAAGGTTCTTTTAAAAGTAGCAGTTGGATTCCTAGATCAAACTTTTGACTTATATCAAGTGCGAAATTTTGGGCTTCATATTTATCGTAAAAATTACCCACTCCGGCATGGTCTCTGCCAATTATGAAGTGTGTGCACCCGAGGTTACGACGAATTATTGCATGAAAAATAGCTTCTCTTGGTCCAGCATATCGCATTGGAGTCCTTAAAAGAGCATAGTGGACATTCAAGCCATTATAATAATATTTCAGCATAGCTTGGTATCCATCATTCACAGCTTCTTCACTAAAATCCCCTACTTTTTTCCAACCGACTAATGGGTTAATAAATAAACCATCACAAAGTTCAAGAGCTATTCTTTGCAGGTGTTCATGCGCCTTATGAATAGGGTTTCGTGTTTGAAATCCAGCTATGGTTCTCCAACCGTTAGATTTAAATAGGTTTTTTGTGTTTACGGGATTCAAACAATCTTTATTAATAAGACTGAAGTCTAATTCAATAGGTCCACCAACCCTAAATTTTCCAGTTTTAAGTTCTTTTGCAACTCCAGGATGTTCTATAGAGTTTGTTTGATATATTTTGCGAATACATTCCATATGATCGTTGATAACAAACTTATCGTTGATCTTAAGTTGACCTATCACTTTGTTATGATTAGTTAATAGAATTTGTTGTCCTATTCGAGTTTGATTATAGACGGATTCATCTAAAGCTAGAGAAATTGGTATTGTGAAAGGCCTTCCATCACTTAAGCAATTCTGATTGACGATGGAGTAAAAATTTTCTTCACTTACAAAACCCTCCAGTGGATAAAATAAACCTATGCTTAGGTTAATACAATCTTGTTTATCTTCGTCGCTGATCTCGTATCTAAGCACTATTCAATTCCTTTAATATAAAAGAATAGGTATTGTTTCTACTCTCATCGACAGTTTCATTATCTGTATCAATTACCAGGTCTGGACTCTCAGGTATGTCAAATTTGAGATCGCGACCAACAAGTAAGTTTTCATTATTTTTATAAAGTCCTTTGACATCATTTTTAATAGCGGTTTGAAGACTTTTATTAAGATATATTTCTAGGTAATTACCAAATTTACTCCGGCATAAATTTCGAAGATCTTGGAAAGGGGAAATATTACAAACTACTGGGACAATTCCGTTTTGTTCCAATACATGAGCGGCGAGCATGATTCTTTTAATATTTGTACGTCTATCTTTTGTTTCATAACCTAAATCACCATCAAAGAATGATCTTACTAAATCACCATCGATTAGAAACGTTTCAAGATCGTTATCAGATTTGAGTTTGTCTACTACCCACGACCCTATTGTTGTTTTACCAGATCCAGAAATTCCTAAAAGCCAAATTACCATATTTGTAGTATCTCCGAGACTATATAAAATCTCTTAGTTATTTGGAGTAAATAATGAAATAACAATTCAATTAATTTCTTAAAATAATGTTTCGATAGATTTGTACTATCTATTTATCACGGAACCTTGAATATATCGGCAGTTAAGCCTCTAGAATCTGCGTAAGAATTGAAAAAGGTCAGAAAATTAAATAACAAAAGATTATCATCAATTGTTTTGAGGGTGATTGAATAGAGTGCGAGATCAAACTGGATGACAGAAGATATTAGGTTAAAATATTTGGTATTCTTTGTATCTACTTTTTGGATAGCTTTCTGATGTGCTCTTTTATTTGTAGTATGTAAACACTAAGGTTATGAGCAACCACAAATTCATCCAAGCCACTAGATTTAATTTTTATACCAAAGTAAGGCTTAAAGTTAGAGATTTGCTCTTCAGTAATTTCTTTTAGTGGTTCCCGTGTTTCTGGTGGTGACCATGGTTGATTATCTCTGGAAGAATCTTCAAAAAATCGAAAATTATAGGAATCAAATTCGAGCTTTTGTCCCATATGTTTGTATCCTAATTCTTGCGCTGGAAGATAAATAACCACATCACGATCAAGACCTACTCTCAAAAGAGGAACGCTATTCATCAAGCTAGCGCCTTCTGAGTTTGTAATCATAGGCTGCGCAAAAGTAATCACTTCTTTTATGTTATGCCCTTCCATTTGCATTTTTTTTGCTAGTAATACTGCAATGGCACCACCCATCGAATGACCTAAAATAATATTTTGCAAGGGTAAATCATTCCTTTGTTCTGTGGAGGTAGTCTTTTTACGCATTATGTCCTTGAATGCTAAGCTCTCATAAACTTCTAGAGCTCCCTTCAAAAAACCACTATGAATTTTAATATCGCCAAGAAAACCTTTAACGAGTTCAGCATCCATACTGACTAACCAATTTTTGAAATTAGAATTTCCTCTAACACAAATAAGTCTTGTACCGGCTTTAGAGTCAACGATAGAAATAAATTTAATTTTTGAAGTTTGAGTAGTGTGAATTTTAGCATTTGGGTAAATCTCTTTCACCACACTGTCAGATTTGTATGTTAGCAAGGCTTGATTGGACCTTCTAAGTACATGTTTGAGTCGAGAAATCTGATTATTAACAACGTTTGCTTTCTTTGAGGTGATTTGAGATTTATTCAAATCATCGAAAAGTTCGTTACGCAAATTTTCAGCAAACAGTAGTTGTGCGAAGACAAATGACGTCAAAATAGGTATCAAAAAATGTTTCATAATATTCCTAGTAAAAGTCTGTTTTTCATTACGATTTGCGAGTATTCAATGTTTCAAGATTAGATTTAATAGTACATATAAGATTGCAGAATATTTTCAACAGCTAACAAAAATGCCAAGTTTTTTAAGATTACATTAAAACTTTTTCGTAAAATTATAATACTAAAACACAAAAACATGGGTTTGATCAGTGATTATTCGTTTCCTGTTATTTTTAAGTTTCAACTGCAATTTCTTCTGCGCTGAACCATATTCATCAGGGTGGCATAACTTACCAGGTGTTGAGATTGATGTGGTTGAATTTTTGGACCAGCACCCTGAAGTAGATCTAATCTTCTCTTATAATCAAGGTACATGGAGTTTAGTAGATAGGTTAGATAGGCCGCGAAACACATCTTACTCTTCTTTTGAGTATTTAGACCCTGACCGTGCTTATTGGATTCACGCCAACCCAATTCATTCGATAGTAATAGATGGCGATCAAAACAATATTGGAATTAGCTTCTCTATTTCAGAAGAATCACAGTCTGTGGAATTAGAGTTTTCCTATTCCATTGATGATGGTTTGTCATGGAATAATAGTGAAAATTTAACTGGTTCTCTCAATATCAATATCCCTTCAGTTAATAATCAAATTATATGGTATTCAGACCGAGATATTGTTACCTCACAAGATGAAGTGAGAATAAGATTTAAAATGATTATAAACGGTGCTGAAGTATCAGGATTTTCACATCGATTTACAATCGAAGCCGATTCTTCCAGTGCACCATCTCCAACTTTATTAAATTTCATTCCCGGGGTTGATGATCAAAGCGTACCAACATCAATAGGTAGAATTGACATTCATTTTTCTGAACGACTTTTAGCCTCAAGCGTAATTAGTTCGCGGATTAAACTTATTGGAGATGCTGAGATACTACCCACTGAGATATCTGTTAATAATGATAAGCTGACAGTTCACATACCACAAAAATTAAACTATGACTCTCAATATAATGTACAAATTGATAATAGTATTACGTCCTCCAGAGGTGCTTCTTTAGGAACAAGCTACAGTTGGACTTTTAGAACAGAAAATCAACCAAATTTAAATTTATTTGAAGTTGTTTCACAAGAAAATTGGACACAAACATCGATCCGTAAAATTCTTCATATATTTGCATTTGGTGGCCATGCTAATAACGAACAAATTTCTAAGTGGGCCAGCATGTCACCTCAGCAAGCGATTGAGGAAATACTGACCCTATATCCAGTAAATTATTTATTATCACCCGCCCAAGGAGATACCGCCCATATTCACGCCGGAAAACTTCTGTCATTATCTAGGCATTGGGCATCTACACATAGTGAAATAAGGCCTGGATTAAGACATGAATATGATGTTGAGACGGAACTTAATGCTGCAGTTTGTACATGGATAACGGCTTCTACTAAGAGCGGATTGAACCCTTTCTATCACAAAATTGGTTTATTTGAAACTAACTATCATATGGCTGTGAATCAAAATAAAGATTTGAGCGTGAAAGAGTTAATTGGGTACTACGATAGAATAATGTCAGAACATTCTAGAAGAACTCCATACCAAAATGTATTGGCAGCAGCGGCTGTATCACCCGCAATAGCTCGGCAATATAAACACAATGAAAATACATTCGAAGACGGACTATTCTTTGGTAACGAAGATTTTGCTCGAGAAATTCACCAACTTTTTTTTGGAATTTTAGGTGAATCGGAGATTCAAAACCCCGCATTTTCTAGCTATCTCAGTCTTAATGATTATGATGACTATTCTGATTACCATGAATTTGTTTCTGTTCGGAATACAGCTCGAGCTCTAACTGATATGAGAACAGATGGTCAAGAAGATCAAATAACTTATGGAACCCAAAATCATCACAATGATTCATTAGAAATTCTAGGTAGATCAATTCCTGGGGTTAATGCTAAAGAAAAAATAGATCAGTTAGTTGATTACGATATAGAGCATCCAGAAAGTCTAAAATACTTGCCATTGATCATTACAAAGATTTTAGCGGATGACTTAATGGATGAAACTACCGAACAAGTAGTGTCTGAAGCATGGAGATCAATGGAATCTAAAGATTTTCTAAGATTTTTACGTTCCTATGCTATTTCAACAGCATTTCATAGCTCTAAACGAGTAAAGTTTCTTAATAGTTTTGATAGAAATCTCGTCTATCACAATACTACGCACCATTCCAATCTCGTAAGTTATAACGATACTTCTATTTTAGCTAAATTATTAACCAAAGAAGGGGCATTATTTTTTAGACCGATTCATAATGTTTTTGGAGGCCAAACAGGTCTCGAAGCCTCAGAAAGTTCTAAAATTCTGAAGGAAGCTTTTAACACCAGTTCTACCCGCCATGGTGAAACTATTGAGTCCAAAGGTATCTATGGAGATAAGTCCTGGGAACGTGATTGGGCGTTAGAAATTTCAAGAGAGGACACCAACGATTATGAGGTACGTAAGATAACAGAATTTTTATGGAAGAAGTTAATAGCGGACGGATTGAAAAATTTAGGAGTTTTAGAAAGGGCAGAAATTTATGCTCTACTTGCAGAGGGTAAGGACTTTTCTCACGTCGTAGACTCCAATAATCCGGATAAAATTTACTCTGCAGGGGACATAATTTCAGATACGGAAATTAATAGTAAATACCAAGCTTTAAGTGAAGCGAAATTAAATTATTTAGATAATTACAAAGATAATCGGAATAGACAACGTTGGGAAGACAATTATCGCATCGGAATGGCTTTAGCATTTATGGCAGCTACACCTTACATGTTTGCCCAGGAAGGCTTATGAATATAAATAGGCGAACTTTTATTAAAGGAACTTCTTCGCTAGCAGCCATGCCATTGATTAGCAATTTTAGCTATTCTCAAAATCTTTTAAATCCCATTAAGACCGTAGTCAATATTTTTTTAGAGGGAGGTCCAGATTTTCGTCACCTGATCGTTCCTATTCCTACGACTGATTATGGTAATGCTTTTTGGCAGGCTAGAGCCAGTATATTTGGAATTAATTCAAATAATTCAAATGAACTGCAAGAAGCATTTGAGCAAAACTACGATCAGATTTCATTTGATTCAGTAGAATTCGGATTACTTAAAAAAGCCGATTGGTTAAAAGATAAAATATTAGAGGGTAAAGTTGCCATTATTAATAATGTATTTGGATCTCCCTCTAGAGATCATCCATATTCTACTTTGGTATGGACTAGTGGCGACCATAATGCACTTCCTCAGGAACTATGTAGATCAGGGTGGGGTGGGCGATTAGCATATTATAGCCAAAAGAATATTCTTTCTGTTACTGAGCAACCGCTACTTTTCTGTAATGGACCGCATCCATCAAATCCCCTTAACCATGCTAATCCAAACTTGATAGATGCTCCTAATATGGAAAATTTTTCATTTACAAAGAAAGCTGAATGGTTTCTTGAACCTGAAGATCTTGATCGTGAATATGCTCTTTTTAGATCTCTTCGAAGTTATTATCAGTCCAAAAGAAACGAGATTTCAAGTGGTGGTACTTTTTCTAGTTTTGTGGAAACAGAGAAAGTTATAAGATCTTTAGGGGGTCAAGTTGATGAAAGACTAAAAAACCAAATAAATCCTCAAGGTGGTTATATATCTTCTGTAGACGGAGACTTAAATTCATATGAGGCTCGAAGGCCATTATTATTTGATGAATTAATAAGAGGTGATCAAAAAGCTTTTTTTGAGTATTTTGCGATTCAATTATTAAATACCTACTATGGTATAGCTTGTCAGGATCTATTAGATTTTAATGTAGTGTCATTAATGTTAGAAGGTTTTGATACCCATTCTACTCAACGAGATGATGAGGAGGGTATCGAAATTAGGATTCAAGAGTTATTTGGAAACAATAAAGGAATAAGTCTTTTGGATCATCAGCTTGCACAAGACTACCCCCAGAGCAAAACTAATTTGATCTATGTTTTTAGCGGTGAGTTTGGTAGACAATTAAAATCAAATGGTGCGGGAGGTACTGAACATGGCAATGGAAATACTGTTCTAGTTTATGGTGATCAGGTTAATGGTGGAATTTATGGAGAACTATTTCCTGATTCTGAAATAGAATTAATGCAAGATTGGAACCAGCATATAGAAGGTAAAACTTCTTTTGAAAGGGTTTTTGCTGCAATTACGGAATGGGCTTCACCTGGTTCTAGTTTGTCAATTTTTCCATCACACAATCAGAGACCAATAGAGTCGGGAAATGAATTAAATTTTTTGTCCAGCTAAAGCCTTTGAAATGAATTAAATATAGGCATTATTGGACTGACCATAAATACACTAGATTGTAGATAAAATGACCCTGAGTATTAATAGAGCCTTGTCAATCGAGAATAATTTCTTATAACTGTTAAGCACAATTGAAACCATTCTAGTTGTGGGAGGTTTTTATGATTATTCTCTTTAGACTTTTTATTCATATCATGTTCTCCATCTCTCTGATTTACGCTGAGGTAGATCAGCGCTTAGTTTTTGATCAACTTTATTCAAGCATTCTTGATAAGTCTGTACACCTAGCCAGTGATGTTGTTTATGAGTTAGATTTTAGTCGCGCTTCCACAGAGGCTGAGAATCCTGCAGATTGGTTTAGTGGTAAAGGCTTCAGCTCGCAGTTTGCCGATAAGATTAAACTCGAATTCGAAAATAATGGTATAAGTTTCTCCACTAGTAGATCTTCAATTGCAATATGGGGTAAAGATGGAGATATTCCTGAGGCAACTAAAGTTAGAATCGAATGGGGCGTTAGTAAATATCCACGGGGAGCTAATTACGAAAACAATAAAAAGTATTCTGCCATCAGTCTGAACGTGGCTTTTGGTCGCGAAAAGTTTTCCAGTGGGTTTCCGTTTGTGCCTTCAGCTCCTTATTTCTTTTCTCTTTTTCCTGGTGAAAAAGAACCTGTTGGAAAGTTTTACAAATACAAATACTGGAAGAATACTTCTCGTCATGTCTGTGTGTCTTCAGGTGTGAATGATGATGAACTTATAACCACTGAATTCGACCTTAAATACAATTTCGAAAAAATGTGGGATAAGAATATGCCAACTATCAGTGGATTTCTGATAGCTATTAATTCGAATGCTAAATCCAAAGCTTACATTAAAAAAATAACCTTTTTGAAGTAACTTGGACGCTGCGTCCAGCGCCCAAGTATTTAGAACTTGCAGAGTTTCATTATGCTAAAGCTAGGGCCTGCAATAGTGGCATTATTTTTAGTGTTCGCTATTCCTCAAACGGTACACTGATAATAAAGGTGGTAAATTTAGAATTACTTAAATCGATACTTACGTCTCCGCCTACTGAATTTAGGACTCTTTTGACACGATACATAGGGTAACCACCGCCATAATCTTGTGTACATGTTTCGCCAGTGAACATTTTGTGAACTATATCTGAGGGGATTTTACGACCGAAATCCTTGAAGAGCATAACCATAGTATTATGCTTGCTAGCTATAGAAACTTCGCAAGTCTTATTCAAAATTCCATTTTGCGTTTTCTTGGCACTCTCCAGAAGAGTGGTTAATATGTAACGAAAGTCTCTATCATCTAACTTTATTTTACGAGCTTCATCGTTATATAAGGTGGTTTGTGTATATAATTTATCTTTATACTGTTTGACGATATCTTCTAAAATCTGTGCTGGGTATTGTTTTTTATTAAAGTCTAATTCTAATTTGCGACTTACTGTTCTATTTACTTTTAATGTTTGATTAACGAGAGATTCTTTTGCATTATCTACTTTCGTTAAAATTGATTTAACTTTTGCTTTAGTTTTGTTTAACAGCTCTTTGGTAATCATTTCAGGAGAATATGTGATAATGTCAAACAGCTTGACAACTACAGTTAAATCATTACTTAAGTCCTGAAAAACTCCCCCAATTATTTCCTGATTTTTCATTGCAAACCTCACTAATAAAATTTTTGGCTTATACGGAATATCGGCAAAAAACTAAATACATATTAAGGTTTTTATTTTTTTGATATATTTCCTCTTTTTCATTTCACACAATCAGAATATGAAATTCTTTTCAAGTGATTGCAAAATTTTACTAATGGAGTTTGGGGTAAGGCCTCTACTTTGAAGAATATGCTTGGCTACCTTCAAGGTTATATTAGGAATATTTTTTGAAACTACAGAGTATTTACTTAAATTTTGATGGCTATAGGGCCTTAATAGCGTGTTTTGTTTAAGTATTAGTTGATAACCATTAGCTATGCCAATCTCATGGATAATTTCTTCTGTTTGTTTTGATAGTGTTTTCCATTGATTAAGACTCTCGTTAATATCTGTTAATCTTACGTTTTCAAGTTTTTCTAATTTTATAATTTCTTTTTCTAAAATTGCATCAGATGTTTGACCAATTAAATTTTGTTTCCAGTTTTGATAGAAATCGGGGTTTACATATAATTTTGGATTACTGTAAATTTTCTGCATAGAAACCATGTCAAAATTTAGGGCATTGGACATTAGGAGCATTAAAATATCAAGATTGGCACAAGCTATGCTTGTGCTTACTTGAGAATTATTTTTGGTATCAATAAGTTTTTTGTAATCCGTTAATAAGCTCTTACTAAAGTCTCTAGCGTCCGTAAATTGGCAACCTAGAAAAAAAAATATAGTAAAATATATTTTTAGATTAAAGCTCATTGATGACATCTTGAGTTATATCATTAGGGTTAGGTATTATTTTCAGGTACTGATCCATAGAAACTTGGTTTGCAATGCTTGAAAAACCAACTGAGAAAAGCTTTGGATTTTGCATTATATCTCTGAATAATTTTCGCGAATTATTAGAAATTTGATTATCTAGTTCTGAGAAGAAATATTCTCTATCTTCTTTTTGAGAATTATTCTGAATTATTATAGAAAATTGATTTTTTATTCTTACTTTTTCAATAGAAATCAATATTTCGTCCACAATATCTTTCCAAAAATTTTGGCTATCAACATAGTCCATAAAACTTGATTTAAGTTTTGCATTTAATTTTTGTTGATATTTTATTTTTAAATTTATGAGCCTCAAAAAGTGCTCTCTATTTGATTTTTTTATTTTTTTTGCCATCGAGATTAATTTAAAACTGATCAGCGAGTTTTTAGTAGATCTTAGTTCATCATATTGTTTTGTCATTACTCGATTTAATTGTTGTTTTTTTTGAATTAGTTGATCTAGTTCAATTAATAATTGCACTTGTAATTGACGTGCCAATTTCACATCTTTTTCTATTTTTTTTTTATCTGAAATGGAAACAAATCGATTTAGGAAAAAGTTATATCTGGGATAGTCATGGTGTGCTTTAAAAATTTTGTATAAATTGACATGGGCTATTTGAGCAGTTCTTAAATTTGTAACCACTATTAGATGGGTCAGGAAGGCTATTAGATAAAGTTTGTTCATTATTTTGTTATTCTTCTCAGGTAGTAGACTCTACCTTCTGAGCGAGCTATCGCTCGGTATCTTTCTTGCAAATTACGGTTAAGCGCAAGAGGTAAATTGTCAGATTCAGTATATATTTTTTGAACCCACAGGTTATTTAATGTTTTGTGTTTTTCTAACCATTCTTCATCAACTTGGCAATATTCAAAATTAGACTCTTGAATGTTGCATCCTTTAAATATCGAGTGTCTGAGATCACTCCCAAAGAAATTAGATTTATGTAACTGAACTTTTGTCCAACGAGTATCCCAGCCTACAAAGTGGCTCCAGTCAGATTGATTAAAGTTGCAATTATTGAACTCCGCTCCGGCGGCATAACTATCTGAGGCATTAGTACTGAATCCTGTACAGTTGTTAAATTTAACATCTCGTAAGTCACTCCCGTGAAGATTCGATGAGTCTAATGTACAGTTATTCCATATCGATTCTTCAATAACACCGTAACTAAAATTAGCTTGATTTAAGTCGCAATAGTCAAATTTTGATTGTACTAACTTAGCTCCACTTACATCGCAAGCTTGTAAGTTACATTTGGATAAGTAGCATTCGTTGAATCTAGATTTTAAGGCAGTTGATAAACTAAAATTGAGTTGCTCGAAGGAACATCTAACTAATTCAAGTTTTTTGATTCTCAAGCCTTTCCATTCCATATGCTCAAGTTGCAAGTCAATTAGTTCAAGATTTTCAACAGTGTCACCTTGAATCTGTAATCTTCCATCATGTTTTTTTCCATTCTGCCACTCCAAATGACGTTCAATTCGTCCATGCCAGAGTATGGGTGAAACTTGCCTATTTAGATTCATTAATATTCCTGTTTAATTTATATTTCTGGTACCCACGTTGTATTAAATATTTAGCTTTTTTTGTTAATTCCATGCGTTGCTCAGGCTCATCTAGTAGTTTACGCCATACAGTGCTGGCTAAACTACGAAATTGAGAAGGATTTTTATCTACTAAAAAACCTTGTGCATACATATGAGCTAGCAATAAACGAGATAAATTGTCCTGAATTTGTAAGTTATTCAAAAACGCAATTATTAGTTGCTTATTTAATAGCCAATTTGGATTTGTTAATGAAAGCTCAATGTAATTCCATTGTGCCGACAGATCATTATTTTTTGCTGCTTCTAGCATTAACTGTTGAGATCTTAAAGGTTCTGTATCCGATAATTTTTGTGCCAGCTTGGTTTTTTGTGATGAGGACATCACTTTGATCAAAGTGTATATTTTGTTACGTTGAATCAAACTAAGCTTTTCAAAGTGCTTGACACTAAAATGTATAA
>MDTD01005002.1_pt1 | contig 11518 bp, 9 predicted proteins | sample 811221 | NCBI WGS metagenome assembly MDTD01 (sample SAMN05326646, study PRJNA326480) | marine metagenome | isolation source: seawater | place: Pacific Ocean: South West | collected 2011
GCACTAATGAGGTCATTAAAAAAAATAGATTATAATCCTATAGGACTGATATGGGGAGAAGACAATAAAATTAATAAAAATAAAATTAAAAAATTAAACATTATAAATCTTCAAAGATGGGTTTCAATTTTCTCTATCTTAAAAATTTCATTTCACTCTTTATTGATTTTTATCAGATTAGTTAAAAGAAAAAATCAGGTGTTAATCAATAAATCTTTAACTTATAAAGATGTTCCCATTGGCTCATTATTGTGGCAGTCAATGTGTATTTTTATTTTATGTGAATTTCCAGAGAGATACCGAAAAATGGTTTCAATTAAAAACTTTTTTAAAGGACATTCGCCGCTAGCTATATGGTATTGCACTATTAGTTTTATAGATGATATTTTGATTTATAATGAAATGCAAAATGAAAATATTATAAAAGTACACTGGCCAGCTTTCAATTCCTTTATTTCTAGAAATCCATACAATAATCAAAAGATTCCAATAGATTTATCTTTTGCTGTAAGCGTAAACCAAAAAAAAGTCATTGATAATTCAGATTTCTATTGTGAATACAAGCCAAAGAAGATTGCAGTAACAGGGTCTTATTCACAAGTTCCATTGGATAAATTTATAAATGAAAATAGTGTTCAAGATTCTAGAAATTTTTTGAAAATACCAGATGGATACTCATCGTATATACTGTATGATCCAGGTTATATTTTGAGAGGATATTTATCACCATCTGAGCAGATGCAAACTTTAGAATTACTATTTAACTATGTCCAAATAAATGAGGAAATAGCTTTACTAATAAAACCGCATCCTAACTATAGATCAGAAGAAATAGAAGATTTGATGAGTTATTATAACCTTAAAAATACATACCTAATTGATAAAAAGATGTTACCATATCATGCGATAAACGCCGCCGATTTTATAATCACTAAAATATCAATAATAGGATTTGACTCTATGTATATGCGGAAACCTGTAATTTCAACAATTTTTGATAAAGAGCAGGAGTTTAAGGTTTTTGAAAATTCAGCGGAATATATTTATGAATATAAGTCATTAATCACTTTATTAGATAAACTCAAAGATAAAGATTTTAAATTAAAATGGACTTCAGATATGAATGATCGCTCAAAGAAACTGCTTGAAAAATTAAGTGAATCTAAGTCAGAGTCTCCATATGATATTGCATCAAAAGAAATTCACAGTTCAGTATTAGTAAAATTTGACAAAAATAATATCGATTAAAATGAAAAAGAAAGATATAAAAATAACATTAGTTACAAATGGAGGAGATTATGCAAAAAACATCCTTCTAAAGCTTAGTCTCAATGGAATAAATATTCACTCAGTCTTAATTTTAAAAAGAAAAAAAAAATCACCTATTAAGGTTATACCTAAAATTATTTCATTATTAAGGAAATTTAGATTAAAAATTTTGTTATATAAGTTTTTCATAAAAATCGGAAATTATTTTGATAAATCAGCATACCGTGAAGATATCTCTTTTGAAGGTTATGCAAAAAAAATAATCGTTACTGGAGATCTTAATAGCGATGATATGATTTTAGACCTTCAGAAAATAAATCCTGATTATATGATTTTGGGAGGTGTAGGTATTTTAAAAGAAAAAGTGTTAAAAATACCAAAATATGGTACGATAAATGCACATCCAGGAATTTTACCATTCGCTAGAGGTTTAGATGTTGTTGCTAATTCCATCATTAGAGAGATTCCTATTGGATCAACCTTGCATTATGTAGATAGCGGTATTGATACAGGAAAAATTATAAATCGCAAACTTCTTCCAATCTCAAATACTAAAAATATTAAAGAATTAAATGAGGTTGTTTATCAGCAATGCTCTGAGCTCATAGTAAATTGCATTTTAGACGTATACAATGGAAAAGAGATGAAAGGATTCAATCAGGTTTTAAAGTTTCCATATTGCAAGAAGCTTAGTAAAGAGCAGAAGAAAAAAACCGAAGATTTGATAATAGAAAATGTCCCTCAGCTTATCTATGAAAATTGGTTTAAGCAGTATAGATCAAATACGCTGCCGGAAAATCTTGATACACACCCAAATATTAAAGTAGAGAAACTTTAGCAATGCAATTATTTGTAGAAACACCTAATAGTCACATTGTTGAACGAGAATATATATTTGATATCATTCTTAGCGAATTTCTTGGTTTAGATTACGTTTTTGGGCAAAGTGATCGTAAAGATATTAAGTTATTTGATAACAATGGATCCGAAATCATAATTAGTGACTACCTTTTTTCTAAACAGGGTGTGAATTTTCAAAATGAAGTATCTTTGCCAGAGCTACCATTAAAACTGTGGGATGTTTCAAAAGACTTAAATAATGCAAAAGTTGTAGCAAAGAAAATACCTGTAATTTTTGGAAATGATCCAAATGATCCAAATTTTTATAAAAAAAATAATAATAAAATTAAAATAGGCTTAGATATTTTCGGCTCCAGCTTTTTCATGTTAACGCGTTATGAAGAATTAGTTAAAAAAGATCGAGATTTTTTAGATAGATTTCAAGCAAAAGATTCAATAGCTTTTCAAGAGGATTTTTTAGAGCGTCCAATTATTAATGAGTATTTAGATATTTTATGGACATCGATGAAATATATTTGGCCTCATATAATTAGAAGAAAGAAAGAATTTTGTACGACTTTGAGCCATGATGTTGACAATCCTTTTGAACATGTCTTTTCAAGCTTTTTTCAAATGTCAAAATCTATGGCTGGCGATCTTTTCAAAAGATATAGTATTAAAAAAGCTACAATTCGTCCATTAAGTTGGTATAAGGCAAATTATATGGATATAAAATTTGATCAAAAAAATACTTTTGACTTTATAATGGATACTTCTGAAAAGAATAATCTTAAAAGTACATTTAATTTTATTGCAGACCATAGCAATAAGCAAAGAGACGGTGTTTATTCTCTAGATAATAAGCACATTTTAAATTTACTGAAAAAAATCAATGATAGAGGACATCTCATCGGTATGCACGGCAGTTTTGATTCATACAATAATATTGATCAATTAAAAAAAGAATTTTACATTCTGAAAGAAACCTGCAAAGAGCTTGAAATTTCTCAAAAATATTGGGGCGCTAGACAGCACTACTTAAGATTTGATATTCCAATTACCTTGCAATATCTTAATGATATAGGTTTACATTATGACGAATCTTTAGGTTATGCTGACCATTCAGGATTCAGGTGCGGTGTTTGTTATGATTATCCAGCCTTCAATATTGTATCTCGCAAAAAACTTAATATTATAATAAGACCTTTGATAGTAATGGAATGCAGCGTCCTTGATGAAGATTATATGAATATTAGCGCCGATAATGATGATGCTTTTAACAAGATTATTGAATTAAAAAATAGATGCAGAAAATTTAATGGTAATTTTACATTGCTGTGGCACAATGATAGATTGCTTGATCCAAAAGAAAAGCAGTTATTTATACAAACTATTAATTTATGATGATTTATGATGTATAAAAAAATATGAAGATAGTAATTGTTACAGGCTGGTTTTCAGAGCAAATGGGTTATTCAGAAAGTTGTCTTGCTAAAGCATTAGCTAGTAATGGACATGAAGTTAGCGTGGTCACAAGTACTGCAAATGTTTATTGCGATGAACCTTATTACGACGATATCTATGAACCTTTTTTAGGTCCTAGATACTTAAAGCCAAAAACATACAAAGTGGATGGCTACACGGTTCATCGATTACCAATAATTATCAGATGGAAGCGGATTCATATTTTTAAAAATTTAATAAAAACAATTAAGAGCATAAAGCCTGATGTTGTGCAATGCTATGAACCAACTTCAATGATTACACTTTTTGTTGCATTAGCAAGACCGTTTTTAAGGTATAAGCTATTCACCGCAATTCACACAGTTGCTTCAGTTTATCCTGCCTATTTTAATTACAGTAAATTTAACTTTTTACAAAAATTAAGATTAAGAGTCTTAGACACTCTTCCTGGTAAAATAATCAGTATATTTACAACGATATCTTACGGGGCTACTGTAGATGCAAGTGAAATTGGTGCAAAATTTTTTGGAATACCAAAACATAAAATCAAAACAGATCCGCTCGGCGTAGATACTCAATCATTTTCACCAATTAATTCAAGTAAAATTTTCATTCAAGAAAGAAATGAATTAAGAAATAAATATAATATAAAACCTGAGGATATATTATGTATTTATACTGGCCGTTTCACAGAGGGTAAGAATCCTTTAATTTTAGCTCAAGCAATAGACTTGCTTTCTCAAAAAGGATTTAATTTTAAGGCGCTATTTATTGGAACGGGAAACCAAATTAGTAAAATAAAAGAACATAGAAACTGTATTGTTAGACCTTTTGTTTTTTATAATCAATTGCCAAAATATTACCGTATGGCAGAAATAGGGGTATGGCCAAAGCAAGAGTCTACCAGCATGATTGATGCAGCAGCATCAGGAATTCCAATAGTTGTAAGTAGTAAAGTTCAGGCAACTGAAAGGGTTGAAAATAATGGTTTAACATATATTGAAAATAATGTTCAGGATCTAGTGTTGCAGCTATCTAAGCTTTCTGATGAAAAAGTTAGAAATAGATACGGAAGCAATGGTCGCAAAAAGATGAAAAAGCACTTTAGTTGGAATAGTATCGCACAAAAAAGAATTATAGATTATAGTGCTCAAATTAAAGATTAAATATGTCGATAAATGAAATTAAGTGGGTTGAATTAAACGATAACATAGACCCTAGGGGTAGGTTAACTGCTATTGAAAATCCTCTTCCTTCCTTTAATATTAAAAGAGTATTTATGGTTCATCAGGTTAAAAAAGGAACAAGCAGAGGAGGGCATGCGCATCTTGATACTGACCAAATTATCATGGGCTTTGGAGGAGGGTTAAAAGTGACAGTTTCAGATGGAACTATAACCCAATTATATTCAGTTGACGATCAATCAAAAGGTTTGTATGTGCCTAGGAAAATTTGGATTAAACTTCATAGTTTTAATAAACAAAGTATATGTATTGTGCTTGCCAATACTATATATAATAAAGATAAATCAATTAGAGATTGGAGTTCTTACCTTGACTATTTTGACCTTCCGGAATGTAATAAACCATAGCGGTTATCATGTCAAATAATATTACAAAGGAACAATTATTTTTAGAATCTGCAAATAGTCTTGATGGTATAAACTCCATATATGATTTTGATGTGTGGTTTGAGAATTACTATAAGAGCCATAAGTACAGCGTTGAACTAATTCCATTGAATAAGTTGAATGGCTGGGATGTGGATCCAGCTTCAGGAAATATTAAGCATAGCACTGGCAAGTTTTATTCCATAGAAGGACTAGAAGTTAAAACAAGCTTTGGCGAAACTAATCATTGGGAACAGCCAATTATAAATCAACCTGAGATTGGGATATTAGGGTTTTTAACTAAAACATTTAATGGGTTATTACATTTTTTGGTACAAGCTAAAATGGAACCAGGAAATGTTAATTCATTGCAAATATCTCCAACAGTTCAGGCAACAAAAAGCAATTACACACAAGTTCATGGTGGCTTAAAAACAAGATATCTTGAATATTTTTTAGATAATCATAATAATAACATATTTCTTGATCAACTTCAATCCGAGCAGGGGTCAAGATTTTACATGAAGCGCAATAGAAACATGATTATTAATGTTAAAGAATCTGAAGATATAGAACTTCATGAAAGTTTTTTTTGGTTAACACTTGGGCAAATTTTAGAAATAGTTAAAAGAGATAACATTATAAATATGGATTCTAGGACCGTTTTGTCAGGAGTTCAGTATGTAAATATTGAAAATATCAATAATGAGCAATTTATCCAAAAAGAAGCAAGTACATTCAATGAAGATTTATATATATCATCATCAACATTTGGATTTGGTGCAACTCATAATTTTGAAAAAATTATGAGTTGGATAACAAATTTAAAGACAGAAATTGAGACTGAAATCAGAAAAATTCCACTAAATCAATTGACTGCCTGGTCGAATAATGGAAATGTTATATCAAATGAAAACAAAACTTTTTTTTCAATAATTGGAGTTTCAGTTTCAGCTGGTGATAGGGAAGTGACAAAGTGGGATCAGCCCTTACTTAACTCACTTGATGGTGGAGTACATTGTTTTTTTGTGTCAAAAATTTCAGGAATATTGCATTTTTTAGTTCAGGCGAAATCAGAGCCAGGCAACTTAGACCTCATAGAGCTAGCACCCACAATTCAATGTTCCATTGCTAATTATTCAAGTCACATCAAATATCCGCATTACGTTGAATTATTAGATGAAATTCCTAAAGAAAATATACATTTTGACACGATGCAAAGTGAAGAAGGTGGGCGTTTTTATCATGATCAAAACAGATATGTTATTGCTGAAGTTGACAGTGCTACGGTTAGAGAAATAAAGCCAAATTATAAATGGATGACTTTAGGTCAGATTAAAGAATTAATCAGATTTAATAATTATTTTAACATTGAAGCAAGAGGACTGCTTTCATGTTTAAAAGTAACAAAACCTTTGTAATTAAATATGAATATTTTATTTATTGGTTTTTCTTCGCTTGTCAAAAGAAGGGTTTTATCAAGCGTAGCAATAATTAATGGAATAAAAAAAATTAGCATAGCAAGTCAATCATTAAATAATTTAGATATGATTGAAAATAAAAAAAGAGGTGAACTATTTTCTAGCTATAATGATGCAATTCATAATAGTAAATGTGAGCTAGTATATATATCGCTACCAAATTCATTGCATTATAAGTATGCTAAAAAATCTTTAGAAAGCGGCAAACATGTTATAATTGATAAGCCTTCCGTTATGAATGAAAATGAAGCAAAAGATCTATATGATTTATCAAATGAAAAGAATCTATGCTTAGCTGAGGCAAATGTTTGGATGCATCATAATATTGCTAAGTCTATGAAGTCTTTTTTTAAAAAAAATTGCAAGCCATTGAATATTAACATGACTTTTACCTCACCACCCTTAGATGAGAAAAATTTTAGATATAACCCAAAGTATGGGAGCGGTATTATTTACGATAGAGCTTCATATGTCATAAGCTGTGGTAAATATTTTTATGATAGCTATCCGGAGGATGTAAAATGTTTTGTAAATAAGATTGATCAAAAAAACGGCGTTGATATTTCAGCATCTTTAGCTCTAGTTTATTCTGAAGGCCAGACAATTCAATCATTCATTAGTTTGTCAGCAGAATATAAAAATGAAATAAGCTGTATAGGTAAAAACTACTCAATATTCAGCGAAAGAATTTTTACTCCACCATCTGATTATGAGGCAAATATTTTAGTTTCTGAATCAAATGAGAAAAAAATTATCAATGTAGCTAAGGATAATTCGTTTAAGAATTTCATCGTTAATGTAATTGAATCTATATGGCAAAATAAATACAGTGATTATGCATTTGATTTACTAAATCAATCAAAAATTATGGACAAAATAATTGAAAAAGGAAAAGGTTTGTAACCATGAGCATTAAAGTATGGGACTACAAGAAAGAATTTGAAATTGAAAAAGAAGAAATTTTTAAGGCAGTAGAAAAAGTTTTTGAATCTGGGCGCTTAATTTTTGGAAAAAGTTTAGAGTCTTTTGAAGAAAATTTTTCAACATATTGTCAAACTGCAATGGGCATTGGTGTAGATAATGGAACAAATGCTATCTTTTTAGCGCTTAAAGCTTTAAATCTTCCTGAAAAAAGTGAGATAATAACAGTTTCTAATACAGCAGTCCCAACAGTATCCGCTATTGTTTCAGCGGGTCATATTCCTAAGTTTGTTGACATAGATCTAGATACTTATTTGATGGATACGTCCATGCTAGATAAGGCAATCAATTCAAAAACTAAATGCATCATTCCTGTTCATCTTTATGGTCAGTGTGTTGAAATGGATCCAGTATTAGAAATAGCAAAGAAAAATAATCTATTTGTTATTGAAGATTGCGCTCAGGGGCATGGCGCGGAATATCGCGGTAAAAAAGCAGGTTCAATGGGTGATATGGGTGCTTTTTCATTTTACCCTACAAAGCCACTGGGTGGCTATGGAGACGCTGGTATGATTACTACAAATAATGAGGAATATGCATTAAAATTAAAACGATTAAGATTCTATGGGATGGAAAACGTTTATTACGCTGAAGAACATGGTTATAACTCTAGACTTGACGATATACATGCAGCGATTCTTGATGTTAAATTAAAGAAACTAGATAATTATATTGATAAGCGGAGGATACTTGCTAAACGATATAACGAAAGATTAAATATTGATGATTTAATTATCCCAAGCGTTGCTAAGAAAAATAAACATGTATTTTATATTTATGTTTGTAGACATCCAAAGAGGGACATGATCGTTGATGAACTTAAAAAACATGATATCTATATTAACATTAGCTATCCTTGGCCAATTCACACAATGAGAGGGTACAGTTTTCTAGGTAATAGAGTTGGCGATCTTCCAAAAACAGAGCTCGCATGTAGTCAAATATTTTCTCTACCCATGTATCCTCAACTAACACTTGAAGAAGTTGACCGTGTGTGCGATGTGCTTGAAAATATTTTAGTCAAAGATTAATTATTGAGATTAAAATTAAATACTATTGTACATATTTTGATATTAATTATTCCACTCAAGGAATAACTCTTCTTAGATCATTACAAAAATATAGCTCTTCATTTAAGCTTTTTATTTTTTGTATGGATAAATCCTCATACTCATTTTTAACAAATTTGGATCTATTAAACGTTGAGTTAATAAAAATTCAAGACTTTGAAAAAGATGACAAAGCTTTAGCTAAAGCAAAGAAGAATAGATCAATAGTTGAATATTACTTTACATGTACCCCATCTATAATATTATATGTATTAAATAACTTCGAGAATATTGATCAAATAACTTATTTGGATGCAGATTTATTTTTTTATTCTGACCCAAATAAGGTTTTTTTAGAGATTGGCGACAGCTCTATTGCAATTATTGAGCATAGATATTTTAAAAGATATAAAAAAATGATTAAATATGGAATTTATAATGTCGGCTGGATGACGTTTAGAAATAACAAAAACGCATATCAAGCTTTATCCTGGTGGAGAAATAGTTGCAATGAATGGTGTTACAAAAAACTTGAGAATGGTAAATACGCAGATCAGAAATATTTAGACAATTGGGAGAAAAAGTTTACTGATGTTAAAATAATAAAAAACAAAGGAGCAAACTTGGCAACTTGGAACATTGAAAATTATAAGATTGTAAAAAACTATGAGAGTATTATGATTGATGACGATTCATTAGTTTTTTTTCATTTTCATGGTTTTAAAAGACTATTATTTGATTTTTATACTCCGGGTTATTCACAAACTCACGCAACAAAAATAATTAGAGATCAAATTTACAAGCCATATTTAAGTAGCTACTTAAAAAATCATTCAATTTCTAAAAACAAATTCAAAAAAACCTTAAATGTTAATCAATCTGGAAGTTTTTTTAATTTTATGAGAAAATTTCTATCTTTATCGTATAGAATTTTATTTTCCGGAAATTATGTGAAAAAATAAAATAATAATGATACTTATAATTTCAATTTTAACATTAATATATTCATCCTTTCTTTTCTCCAGAGCAAGCGGAACCTTATCTTTTCGCGAATTTAACATGTGTTCTTATATATTTTTTTTAATGTTAGTATGGACATTTTTTGGTTCAATAATGATAGCCTATGATTTTGGAGTAACTGAAGACAGAATGCCTTTTGATAATGAATATAGAATTATGGGATGGGGATCTATAATGTATGCGATGATTGGAATACCAATTGGCATGATACTTGTAGCTAAATTTTTTAAGATTTCATCAATGAAATCCTTTTTACTTGCTTATAAACAATCGAAATGGAAATCCTCACTTTTAGGAATTTCTTACAAAGATCTTAAAGTAACACTTTATTTAGTTTCAGGATTATCTTTGATTGTTAATATAGGATTAATATTATCCTCGTGGGATTCACTGCCGCTTGTCAACCTTTTTTTTAAAAATTCCTCATTTGTAGATGCTTATGTAATGAGAAATAATTTTAGATTAATTTCTTTTGGCAATTCTTTGCTTAACTCGCTACTGGTTACGATTTCCTCAATGACTCTATTTTCTACGTATACATTTTTTTTATATTATAAAATTGACAAGAGATTTTTTGATCTGATTTGGTTCATTATATTGTTTGTTACAAGCATAGCATTATTAACTATAGATTTAAATAAAGGAAGATCTCTATTTTTTTTAATAGGTTTTTTGTTTTTGATATCATTTCTTAATAATAAAATTAAATGGAAAACCTTGATTGCTGTTTCAATAACAGGCTTAATCTTAATCGGCTTAACTTACGTTTTTTTCATGGGTGCATACTCTCAAACATTTAACCCTATTGAACTTATTAGCTATGCATTCGGGGCTATAAAAACACGAGTTCTTCTAACTCAAATTTCGGGTCTTTATTATTGTTTCGATATTTTTCCTGAAAAATTGCCTTTTATTGGTTTTTCATCTACAGGAAGGTTCATACATGAAATATTTAATTTAAATTTTTCTCCTGATTATGGATTGTTAGTTCGATATCTAACAGTAAAAGGGGCTGGGATATCAGGCTCTGGCCAATACACTACTATGTTTTTAGGAGAAGCTTGGAGTAATTTTGGATATACAGGTTTAATCTTTTCTCCTCTTCTGGTTGGTATTGTGATTCAATCAATAAATATATTTTTTTTGCGATTCCCTAAAAATCCTTTAACACTTGCAATCTATACACAGCTTGCAATCAATTTTCCAATTTTATCAGGATTTAGATCATTTTATTATCCCGTTTGGTTTTTAGAGTATATCGCACTGTTTTTGTTTATAATAATAGTAGGAAAATTGATGACTAATAAAACCAAAATAATATCTAAAATAGGTTAGTTATGATTACCATTTTTTCTACCCCCAAACCATTTAGTGGTTTAAATAAAATAATACAATGGAACGCGATAAAAAGTTGGAAAAATCTTGGAGAGGATTATGAGATAATTTTATTGGGCAATGATAAAGGCGTAAAAGAAATTTGTGATGAGCTTGATTTAATTCATTTGCCAGATATTAATACCAACAATCTTAACACGCCTTTGTTAGATTCAGTTTTTAAAAAAGCTGAGGAGAGGTCAAGTAAAGATTTCATGATGTATATTAATTCTGATATAATTATATGTAATGATATAGTTTCTAAAATTAGTTCACACAATTTTGAAAACTTCATTGTTACTGGTCGACGTTGGGATTTAGATGTAAAGAGTAAAATTAATTTTGAAAATGATAACTGGAAAAAAGACCTACTATTATTAATTAAAGGGAAAGGAGTGTTGCATGATTATTCTGGTAAAGATTATTTCATA
>MDTD01105648.1_pt1 | contig 11517 bp, 16 predicted proteins | sample 811221 | NCBI WGS metagenome assembly MDTD01 (sample SAMN05326646, study PRJNA326480) | marine metagenome | isolation source: seawater | place: Pacific Ocean: South West | collected 2011
AAATGTAAAGGTCTTACAAAAGCATCTGCAAAATTCTCAATATTAGCTGTTTTTTCAAAACCATGATGTATTAAAACCACACCAGTAATAACTCTAAGTATCAATAAAGCCGTATCTTTGCTAAATGATTTTGTGAGGATTGTTGAAAGCACTATTTAATTAACTCTTAAGTAAAAATAACTAGTCATGAAATGCTTCGTGGATAAAAATCGAAAACTAATATGAGAATAAGTATTTATACTTACAGGAAACAGACTCGATTGTTTAATTTATAAATTTTGAGGTATTGCAAATTACATTTTAAGGTTTAAAAAAAACTCCTTCATTTCCATGGCAAAATAGGCTGATTAATAAATTTATTAATTGAAGGGATATTTTCTTTAAATTTAAAAAAACCTTTCTTTGCAAATTTCCATGAATATAAATCTTCTGCTCTAACTAAGTTTTTAACTAAAATTTGATGATCGTTTTGAAATTTATTTATAAAATCATTATTATCTCCAATTGAAGGATATATTAAATCCACAGAATTAATTCCATTTAATTTCTTTATCAATTCTTGAGATAAGACTTTTTCTACATTTGAGAATTTCAGAGTAAATTCTTCTATCAAATTTTGCTTAAATTTTTTAACTGAGTTTGAAATCTCAATTTGCCTATCTTTATCATTTAAAAAAACTATAAAAACCTTTTGATATTTGCTAATTAAATCTTTAAGTGTATTCTCATGTAAATCATTCTCGAACATAATTAAGTAGTTAGATGATTTATGCATATTACAATTATAAATTTCATTAGAAAAAACCAATTCAAAATCATCCTCTAAAATAATATCTTCATTAGAAATATTCTGAACAACAAATCTTCCATTTGAAAACTTTTTTAGATTTTGCGCTGTAAAAAGATATTTTTTTCCTTTTGTTTGGAGACCTCCAACCCATCTCCAACTTAATAGGTTTGAGGCTGCATCACCATCATATAAATATTTAAAAAAGAATTTTGCACCTAATTCCCATGGTAGTCCTAAACAAAATATCCAGGTACTAGCGAACCACATTCTTGTATGATTATGAAGGTAATTAAAGGTCTTTAATTCTTTAACCCATTCATTAAAATAAGAGATATTTGTACGACCATGAATAGCACTTTCTAAAACATTATGATCGTAATCATGTATTTCTTTTTCTATAAAATTATTCCAAATACAAGGTTTATTTTCTAAACAACCTTTCCAGTAAATCCTCCAATAAACCTCTTCAATAAATTTTTTAACATTATCGCCCGAATACCTTTTTTTTATATCTTTAATAATTGAGTATTCTAAAAGTACACGATGTGAAATAAAGGGTGAAATTTTTGAAACAGAACTTTCATTGAGAGGACCAAAATCATAATTCCTTTTTGAACTATAATCCTTAATTTTGTTATTGAGAAAATCGTTCCATTGTGTCTCGGCGGAAGCAAATAATGTCATCTTTTATTTTTATAATAAAAAGAAATCCATTAATTTAAGAACTAAGATTTAATAATTGAGTAAGTTTAATAATTTCATAAATTAATTTATTTGCATACTCAACTTTTAATAAATTTAAATTTTCAATTTAGATTTCAAATACCGCTTTAATATTCTTTCTCGCATAAAATATATATTTAATTTAGTATTTTCAATATATAGTTTAAAAATAAATTATTCCATGCTTGCCTCAGTAAAGAACAAACAAATCAATAATTGGGATACTAAAAATATTCCTGATCTAGAGGGAAAAACAGCTTTAATTACTGGATCAAACAGTGGACTTGGTTTCTACACTGCAAAAGCCTTAGCGGAAAAGAATTGCCATGTAATACTTGCTTGCAGAACATTGGAAAAATCAAACATAACAAAAAATAAATTACAAAAGATATTTCCAAAAGCTAAGTTAAGTTCCTTTGAGCTTGAATTATCAGATTTTCATAATGTATCTAATAAATGTAATCTCATTCTTAATGAATACGATAATCTTGATCTTCTAATTAATAATGCTGGCATAATGCATCCACCGAGAACACTTAATGCTCAAGGATATGAAATACAATTTGCGGTTAATCACTTATCTCATATGCTTTTAACTTTAAAGTTACTTCCCTTAATTGAAAAAACTATGAATTCAAGAATAGTTACAGTCACATCTGGAGCACAATTTTTTGGAAAAGTCGGATGGGAAAATCTAAAGGCAGAAAATTACTACAACAAATGGGAATCATATGCGAACAGTAAATTAGCTAATGTTATGTTTGCCCTTGAATTAGGAAAAAAATTTATTACTAAAAATATTTCATCTCTTGCTGCACATCCTGGAATAGCTAAAACAAACCTTTTCAATGCGCAAAAACCAAATCCTACATTCTTTGAGAAATTATCTCTAGAATTTTTCAGTCCTATATTCCAATCTGCTGAGATGGGATGTTTACCTCAACTATATGCAGCAACATCTAGTGATGCAAAAAATGGCGATCATTATGGACCGAAATTTAATTTTAGAGGTCATCCCAAGTTATCTCCTACTTCTCCAACTGCGCTTGATAGAGTAGAAAGAAATGTTTTATGGGATAAGAGTTTGAAAATTATTGAAGAATTTATTTAAACCCTTAATATTATTAATTTAAGAAAATATTTTATTACATGTAATTCACTTTCAGAGAGTTTCATAAATTGTTCTAAAGCTTCTTTATTTTGATCATCAAATCTACTAGCCAATTTGATAAGTTGATCTTGATTATTCTCTACAAATCTTTCTGCAATTTGTGAAGGCAATAAGCCATTATCCAATAATTCGCCAGGTGAATAATTTTCCCAATTTTCATAAAACCATTTAAACCATATTTCAGTAAAGTTTTCTTTCATAAAAATTTAATAGGAACAACTTTTATATATTAATTATTGATAAATAAAGATTAAGTAATTAAAAATAATTTCTTAATTAGATTATTAGAAAATATTAAATATAATAAGATAAGTCCAATTTCAAATAATGTTCGATATTTCTCATGGATTAAGAAAAATATCATTAGTAATTGGATTAGGTAAGTCTGGATTTTGGGTTGCAAAACTCTTAAATAGTCAAGGTAAAAGAGTTATTGTTTTAGAAAAACAAGAGAATGATTATTTAAAAACTTTGAAAAAAGAATTAAATAATATTGGTATTGAAGTTTTTCTAAATACTCAATTTAAATATGAAGAATTATCTGATTTTCTAAAGAGTATAGAATGTGTAATTCTAAGCCCAGGGATTGATAGCAATAATAGAACTGTTATTAAATTAAAAGATTTTGGAATAAAAGTAATTGGAGAAATTGACATCGGCTGGCATAATTTAAGAGATTTAAATTGGGTAGGTATAACAGGCACTAATGGAAAATCAACTGTAACACACTTATTGAGTCATATTCTTTGCCAAAATAGTTTAATCGCCCCTTCAGCTGGAAATATTGGTATACCTTTATGTAAATTTGCCTTTGATTACAAAGATAATGAAAAGATTGATTGGATCATAGCAGAATTAAGTAGTTATCAAATAGAAATAGCACATGAAATCAAACCAAAAATTGGCATATGGACTACATTTACTCCCGATCATTTAGAAAGACATAAAACATTAGAAAATTACTTCAATATAAAAAACAAATTACTAAAAAAATCTGAAATAAGGATATATAATTACGATGATGAATATCTGAGAAATAACGCAAATAATCTTGAAAATGGAATTTGGGTCTCATCAAATTCCAAAAACAACAAAAAACATAATTGTGATTTCTGGCTAGATGAACAAGGCTATGTAATTGAAAAAGGAGAAAAATTATTTAATTCAAAAATTTTAAATTTAAAGGGCATTCATAATTTGCAAAATCTATTATTGGCAACTGCTGCGGCAAGGAATATTGGATTAAATGGGAAGAGTATTGAAAATTCACTTAAAAACTTTACACAACTGCCTCATCGATTAGAAACAATTTATAAATCCCTTTATATGGAAATAATAAATGATAGTAAAGCAACCAATTTTGATTCATCAATTGCTGGAATTAAATCTTTAGGAAATAAACAAATAATAATAATAGCGGGCGGAATAATTAAAAAAGGAGATTCAAAATTATGGGCAGAGACTATTTCCGAAAAATGTAAAGGAGTTTTCCTCTATGGAGAAAATGCAAGAAAATTAAAAGAGATTTTATTAAAGAATGGATTTAAAGAAAGTATTTTCATATTTAATGAACTTGAGGAATTGATACCACAATCATTAAATTATTTAAAAACAAGAAATTTTGAAGTGTTGTTATTTTCTCCTTCTTGCTCAAGCTTTGATCAATTTAAAAACTATGAAGAAAGAGGAAATTCATTTAAATATCTAATAAATAAATACTTAAAAATTATGAAAGCTGAAGAATTAAAAATATTTCCGTAGTGGTCGGTCATTACAACCAAAACCGTACTAGTCTATCAATAAAAGTTGAAGTTAGATTATTAATAAATTTTTGAATAATAATGAGTGAATCAAATAACTTACCACAGGCAATTAGCCATAAAAAGTTATCTTTCCTTCTTCTTAATGCCTTAAAAGAAAAATCAATAAATGGACAAGATATTGATAAATTTAATGATGAGAGAGAAGATTTAAAAGACGAAATAAATAAATGGCAATCATCTACTAAAGATTTACTAAAGAAAATTTCAAACCGAGATGAAAATCTATTCAAAGAAAAATCATCAGAATCTATTATGGCCCTCGGAGCTATGGAAGTTCACCTAAATATGGCTTTACATGCTTTAAATGTTTTTAAAAAAGATAAATAGATTATTTTATATCTCCTAGATTTTTTAACGTTCAGAAAATATTTAAGATATAAATCAACTAGAAATTTTATCTTGGGCCTTATTTACTTTATAAAGAATTTTTTTTGCTTCCTTTCTCGTTAAACACTTTTCAGCTTTAACTTGAAGATTATTTAATTTACGATGTTGCTTTGAATTTTTCATAATATCTATCTGAATGTTAACACAAATAATTTAGGAATCTAATAATTTTGAATAAGATTTTTTCAATACATATTCTTTTTAGTTATCAATAAATATTTAGAAAAAATATTATTTAAAATATCCTATTTAAGAGAATTAAATCTTATTTTTATAAAATTTAATAATTATCTTAAACCTATACCTCTCGCCATTAATGTTGCAAATAATGGAATTATGGCAAAACCCGCTAATTCTATAGTAATAATAAACTTAAATCTATTAACAAGATTTGGAGAAATATCTGGTAATTTATTTTTACTGAGTGGAATAGTCCAAAGTATATATGAAATAGTGGGATAAAGAGAAAGCAAGCCTACTAAAATATAAAGTGAAACTTTGATCCAGAAAACAGGATTACTTGTATCAAATTCACCGCCCTGGCCAAAATATTTAACTCTCAAAATGCCAGTAAATAAAATCGCTAATCCCGCTATTCCATAAATAGCATCAGAAAAGACCATTGCGATACATTCCTTTCTATTAAGATTAGTTTTTAAAATAATTCTCTCAAAAAGTAATGATCCAAAGCAAAAGATAATGCCTACATAATGAACATATGCAACTAATGCACTTTTAGCGCTTGCACTTGGAATTAAAAATTCAGGCAACATTAGGCTGTAACTTTTTATACAGCTCTAGCATCTGATTCAATAATTTTTCTACTCTAAGTCTTATAAATTTTTTATATTAAGAAATTAATTAACAAAATTTAAAATCATTTTGGCACATATTCATTTTTGTTCCAGGCTTCAACAACATCTGGGAAATGTCTTTCCATACAGCTATCACAAACACCATGGCTAAATTTTATGTCACTAACATTTGCTAAATATTTTTCGATATGTTGCCAATCTCCATCTTTATTTCTTACTTCTCTACAATATGAACAAACAGATAATATGCCTTCTTGATTATGTAAGTGAGATAATGCATCTAATAAGTTCAATGAGCGTTTTCTTAATTCTAAGAAAGAAACGATTTGTTTAGCTAACAACTTCATTATGAAGGATTGTTCTTGATTTAAATTGCCTGGCTTCCTATCAATTACGCATAAAGTTCCTAATTTATTGCCATCATTATTCTTTAGAGGGAAACCTGCATAAAAACGTATTTTAGGATCTCCTGTAACTAGGGGATTATTAACAAATCTTTCATCTAAGCAAGCATCTTTTATAACTAAAGGTTCACTTTCCTTAATTGCATGTGTACAAAATGACCAGTCTCTTCTTGTTTCTTCTTTTTGGAATCCTACTTTTGATTTAAACCATTGCCTATCTTTATCTACTAAAGTCATCAGCGAAATTGGGACATGACAAGTTTTTGCAGCAATTTGAGTGATGTCGTCATAACAGGTTTCCGGTTCGGTACCGAGAATTCTATACTCTGCTAAAGCTTTTAACCTCCTATCTTCTTCTCCCTTATCAGTAATTAGATCTTTCATTAAATTTATCCAATAATAAAGACTTTAAGATCAGAGCAAATATAAATTTTATCTTTTGTTTAATACTTAATAAAATAAGATGAAACTTAGTGAATTGTTACTTTAATTTATAATTTGCAATTGCAAGACCAGCTAACCATCCACTTGTCCAGCAATGTTGAAAATTGAAACCTCCAGTAATGCCATCAATATCCAAAATTTCGCCAGATAAAAATAGTCCCTTACATTTTGAACTTTCCATAGTCTTAAAACTAACTTCATCGGTAGAAACACCTCCGGATGTAACAAATTCATCTCCAAATGGTCCCTTGCCACAAATTTGATACTCATCTTTTAATAAAATTTGAATAATTTGATCTCTTTCAAAAGACAGTATTTCAGCCCATGTTTTATTGGTATCTAATTCCAATTTATTTAATAAATAAATCCATAATCTTTTAGTTATTAAAGGTATTGGTCTAGAATTGATTAAGTTTGACTTTCCACTAGTTTCTCTTAAATTATTGATTATTCTATACAATTCAAAAGAATCTAAATTAGTCCATTTAATAAATAATTTAAATTTATATTTTTGTTCATATAGCTCTCTTGCTGCTTCAGAGGATAACCTTAATATTCCAGGGCCACTGAAACCCCAATGAGTTATAAGTATATCTCCTTGGCTTTCAAAATATTGATTATTTACTTCAATTTTTAAATAAACATTTTTAACAGATACTCCTTTACAATCCTTAAGCTTTTTATCCTTACAAGAGAAAGAAAACAATGATGGGACTGGTTTTATAATATTATGGCCTAGTGATTTTGCTAATTTATAGCCACTTGGATGCCCTCCAGTAGAAATTAATAACTTTTTGGTAATTAAAAATTGATCCTCAGAGATAAAAACTTTAAATAAATTATTAATGTTATCTCTTTGAATCTTTTTTACATATTTTTTAATAGATGTTTTTATTCCAATATCTTCAGCACGATCTTTAAGGCAATTAACAATATCTAAAGATGAATCTGATACTGGGAAAACCCTAAGATCATTTTCTATTTTTAACTGTACTCCTCTTTCATTAAACCACTCAAATACATCACCCGTAGCAAATCTGCTAAAAGACTCAATTAGTTTTTTTCTACCCCTAGGATAATTATCTATAAACTCAGCTGGAACCCATGATGCATTAGTAACATTGCACCGACCACCACCGCTTATCCTAACTTTTTCTAATAATCTGTTGGATAATTCTAATATTATTATGTTTGTCAACCCGTTTTCTGCAGCAGTTATTGCAGACATAAAGCCTGCAGCACCCCCTCCAACTACGATTAATTCATAAATATGCAAAGTAATTTATTACTTTAAAGTCAATCCTAGCAATTTTCTTTAATAATTAATTCTCTAGAATAAATTTTTTATTTTAAATGTGAACCCATAATATGTTTTTTTGCATTAAGTTATTATGATGGAAATACTTTTTTCTTACGTTAAATATTCTGAAGCAAGTTTTCAAATGAGCAACGAATATATTGCTCTATTAATCATCACTACTGGTATCTGGATTTTGTTGTGGTTAGGCTATAGAAATAATAAAATTAATGATGAGAATAAAAAAAAGGAGAAGGATGAACGAATAAGGCTAAAGACTGAGAGAAGAAAAAAATTAGAAAGTTTGTATCCATCCAGAAAATATTAATATATCCATGTACTCTAATTCTTTAAATTCTGACTAATGAAATTAAATAACTTTAAAAATTATATTCAATACCTTCCCGGATGTTTAATTATTTTTTATGTAATTTTCTTAATAGTTTCACAAATCACAAATTAAATTTTATTTTTTATTTTGATAGGTATTATTGCAGCATTTGGAGCTTCTTTATCATGGACTTATGCATGTTCAATATGGAGATTACAAACCATTGTATATAAGCCAATAGAAATAAATATTGTAAAAAATTTATTAGCATTCTTAGTCTTCATTCCAACAATTATTTTTTGCGATTATTCCACAGAATATAAATACTTTTTTCTTCTCATATTGAGTGGAATAATAGGAATTGGATTAGGTGATACTTTTTATTTAAAATCATTAAAATCAATAGGAACTCGCAAAACCTTATCTATTGAAGCTCTATCTCCTCTTATAGCAGCCTTTACAGGTGAATTCTTTATAAGTGAGACTTTATCAATTAATTCATGGTTAGGAATAATTATTGTTTCAGCAACATTAATCATCATTATTAGAAAGAAAAGTTTTCTACTTACAAAAAATTCTAAATATGATATGGCTGATATCTCATTTAATAACTTTATATATTCTTTTCTATCAGTATTTTGTGCAGTTATTGCAGCTTTACTATCTAGAATTGTACTACTAGAAAGTAATTTGATTCCAATTCAGACTGCAGAAATCAGATTATTCGGAGCTATTCTTTTTCTATTACCAATATCCAAATTAAAAATAATTTTTTTTATTAAAGACTTAGAGACCAAAGAAAAAGTAAGATTTATTATTTCTGTTCTAATGGGTACCAATATTGGGATATTTCTTCAACAAATAGTCTTTCAAACTCTCCCATTAGGGATTGGGTGGGCTTTATTAAGTACTTCTCCAATAATTTCTCTATTTTTTGCACAACGAGAAGAAGGTGCTTTGACAAAAGACGTAATTATTCTTACTATTTTACTTTTTATAGGCTTATGTTTAATATTTCTATAAATTTATTTAAGTAATAAATACTCATGCAGTAATTTATTAAATCAAATAAATTTTATTAATAAAGGATAAATATGAGAATTCTCAAGAAAAAATCATTGGGTTTATTTGATGTCTATTTTGTATTTATATTTTGTATGATTACTGGATATTTTGCCTATTTGCTACTAATAAATAAGCTAATTTATTAAATTTTTTCATTGTTTTTAATTAAATAACCTCCATCTTGATCATCATCATCATTAGCTGAGAAAAATAAAAGATAAATTCCAAAAGAAGCCAAACTTAAAGCGATTGATATAGTTGAAAGTTCTTCCATTAATTTAATCTCAATAGAAATTAATAATAAATCTAATTATATGAATTATTTTATAAATTCATTGAAACTATAGCTAAAGATTTTTAATTACTATATATTAATTACATTTATTGCTATTTTGGAAATCATAATAAATCCAAACTGTAGCGCTAGCTACATAATCCAGCATGGGATAAAAAATTGGCCTATCTGGGTATGTGAACCAAGTTCATTTTCATGGAAATATGATGAGAAAGAAATATGTTTAATTCTCGAGGGTGAAGCTACTATTGAGTCAATTGATAAAAAAATCTTTAAAATAAAACCTGGTTATTTAGTGACTTTTCCTAAAAATTTTTCTTGCAATTGGACAATAGAGAAAGCTATAAAAAAACACTATCGACTAGGAGATTAAATAATAAAATTATGAATAGCTCAATTTTGATGTAATTTTTTTTATTAACAGTATCCTTTTAAGAAAGGAAACAATTAAGTTATGACTTTTTCTGATGATGAATATTTTGAAGTAATTCAAAAAAATGGCCATGTTAAAGAAGCTTTCAATTCAATAAAGATGATTTGTAATAAATTACATAAAGAAACTGGATGTCCAGAACAAGATGTTGATCACTTCTTAAAATTTATAGCTGGTAAATGGAAGATATAATTACTCTTTTTCCATTTTTGCTGCATCCCAATCTTTTTTTGGACCAGTATTGATACTTGATTCACCATTAGCTGCTTTTACAAAGAAGATAAAACCTACTAAACCTCCTATACCAAAGATTGCTGCAAGAGGTTCAAAAGAGAAAGAAAATGTAGAGAATAATGAGAACATAAAATTAATAAAACCAGAATAAATATAGATTTTGAATCTGATTTATACAATCATTGTTAAGTAACAAAAATTACATTTTCAGCATTCATTATATCTATTGATTAGAAATATTACCTTGTTTGGACGTTAATTTTAGGCTAATAAATTTTAATTTCTATTTTATTTACTTGTTACCTCTATATGCATTGCTTTACGAAACTATAAATAATCATAAGGGGTCCAGTTATGTTGAAATTAATTTGAAATTTGTACATACTTTTTGTTCAAAGGGATCGACTCATATCCACATATATTAAGAATTTGATTTACTATAGGCGTATGGAAAATTTTGCAGATACAACTGTTTCACCCTTTATTGCATTACTTTGGTGTTTTTATCCAATAGGAATTTTAGTTTTGTTCGAACTATTGCTAGGTGGTGGATTTGATGATGATAATGATGACCAAGATGGAGGTATGCTAATACCTGCATATGCATCACAAAATAATTAATTACTTTAATATTAGAAAATTCTATACATTTAACCTTGATAACTGTATTTATCCTTTGTATAAGTTTTTCTTGAAATATTCTTTTTTTAACAATATATATATAAATGTAGATATTGGGAAATCTACAAGTTGCAAAATTCAATTTTGTGATTATTAATGAGAATCTCCCATAGCCTCCTTTACTTGGCATAGATAAAGGAGGTTATTTTTTAGATTCAACTTTAAAATTAAATAATTAAATCTAAAAAACTTCTTTATGTATAAATTATTCTTGTCTTAAAATAATAATAAGAGATATAAATAATAGTGTAGATACTGGGAAATCTACTCGCCGTAAGCTTTGATAACTACGGTTTTTTTCGAGAACCACCCAAACCTCATTCTTTTATTTGCAATAACAAATTAAGGAATGAGGTTATTTAATGCGTAGCATTTTAATTTAAAAGTTTCTAATTGATTTAAATAATCTATTGATTTGTAACTTATTTACTTTTCCGTGAAAAAATTACTGTTTATAAATTAGATGTAGGTTTTGGGCAAATCTGCAACCGATTTAACGGTCTTTGGTAACCTGCCCATTTAATATAATCCTATCTACTTTTTTTGTTATTTTAGTAGTTAGGATTATTTATTACCAATTATTAAATAAAGTATTCTTTGATAATATTTTTTCTAAATAGAAGA